>MDTB01107234.1_pt1 | contig 20668 bp, 20 predicted proteins | sample 811161 | NCBI WGS metagenome assembly MDTB01 (sample SAMN05326650, study PRJNA326480) | marine metagenome | isolation source: seawater | place: Mediterranean Sea | collected 2009
CTGAAGTAGCAACTCCAGATATTTTATCAGATGATGACTTGCCATTCTAATTATGCATAAGTTTTTTCTTTTTTTAAATACAACAATAGGTAAAAAAATAATTATGGCTTTGTCTGGTTTTTTTCTATCTATATTTTTAGTTGTTCATTTATCAGGGAATTTATTGCTGTTTAAAGGTGCTGAGGCATTTAATCAATATGTTGTTTTTCTACATAGCACTAAACTTTTATTAAGAATAGCGGAAGTTGGTTTGGTATCAATTTTCTTAATACATATTATCAATGGATTTTATTTAACAATTATAAATAGGAAAGCATCCAATAATAGATATTTAGTTAGTCCAACAAATAAAACAACAAGTCTGTCATCAAGGTCAATGATTATATCAGGAATAATGGTATTACTTTTTTTAGTGGTACACATAAGGACCTTTTGGGTTAATTTTCAATTGCAAGCACCAGATTTTGATTTTTATAAATTAGTTTCTGGAAATGATTTTGGCTTTGGAAGGCCTGAAATCACTTTGTTTTATATCATCTGCATATGTTTTTTATCTTTACATCTTAAACATGGATTTGAATCAGCTTTTAAGACATTTGGGGTAGTTAATTATTCATATAAATCAATTATTGGTTTAGTTTCAATTTTTTTTTGGTTAATCATACCTTTAGGATTTATTTCAGTTGTAATTTATTTAGGGTTTAATTTTTAATGAAAATAAGCAGCACGATACCATCTGGAAAATTATCAGAAAAGTGGACGAATCATAAGTTCAATATCAAATTAGTTAATCCTGCTAATAAAAAAAAATATAAAATAATAGTTGTTGGAACAGGATTGGCAGGTGGATCAGCAGCAGCATCCTTAGCAGAATTGGGTTATAATGTTAAATCTTTTTCATACCATGAATCTCCAAGAAGAGCTCATAGTATTGCTGCACAAGGAGGCATCAATGCTTCTAAAAATTATTCAAATGATGGAGATAGTACATTCAGATTATTTTATGATACAATTAAGGGTGGAGATTATAGAGCCCGAGAATCTAATGTTTATAGATTAGCAGAAGTAAGTGGAAATATTATTGATCAATGTGTTGCTCAAGGAGTACCATTTGCAAGAGAATATGGAGGTTTACTTGATAATAGATCTTTTGGTGGGGCACAAGTTTCTCGTACTTTCTATGCTAGAGGTCAAACTGGTCAACAGTTGCTTTTAGGTGCCTACTCAGCCATGTCAAAACAAATTGGTTTAGGTAAGATACAGTTTTATCCAAGACATGAAATGTTAGATTTAATTGTGGTTGATGGTGTTGCTAAGGGTATAGTTACTAGAAATTTAGAAAATGGGCAATTAGACACTCATTTTTCGGATGCAGTAGTTTTAGCAACAGGAGGCTATGGTAATGTATTTTATTTATCAACAAATGCCATGGCAAGCAATACTACAGCTATTATGAGAGCATATAAAAAGGGTGCTTTTATGGCTAATCCTTGTTTTACACAAATTCATCCAACTTGCATACCAGTTTCTAGTGATCATCAATCAAAATTAACCCTGATGAGTGAAAGTTTAAGAAATGATGGTAGAGTTTGGGTCCCTAAAAAAATTAATGATAAAAGGCAACCTAATTTGATACCAGAAGATGAAAGAGATTACTATTTAGAAAGGCTATACCCATCATTTGGAAATCTTGTTCCAAGAGATGTTGCATCTAGAAGAGCAAAAGAGATGTGTGATAAGGGCCATGGAGTAGGTCCGACTAAATTTGCAGTATATCTAGATTTCAAGGATGCAATAGAAACAAATGGAATACAGTGGGTATCAGAAAAATATGGTAATTTATTTGATATGTATAAACAAATCACTGGTGAGGATCCTTATAGCATGCCAATGAAAATATATCCTGCTGTTCACTATACAATGGGTGGCTTGTGGGTTGACTATAATTTAATGACAACCATACCAGGACTTTACTCAATTGGAGAATCTAATTTTTCAGATCATGGTGCTAATAGATTAGGGGCAAGTGCACTTATGCAAGGTTTGGCTGATGGGTATTTTATATTACCATATACAATAGGAAACTATCTTTCTCAAATTGGAAAATCAACAATAACAAAAGATCATCCATCAGCAAAAGAAGCATTAGAGAACACAAAAAAAAGAATACAATTTTTACAAAATATAAATGGTTCTAAATCAGTTGACTATTTTCATAAAAAATTAGGCAAAGTTATGTGGGAATATGTGGGAATGTCTCGAACTAAAGAAGGCCTCAAAAATTCAATTGTTAATATAAAAAATATTAAAAAAGATTTTTTAAAGGATGTTAAAATTTTAGGTGATAACAATGAATTTAATCCTGAACTAGAAAAGGCAGGCAGGGTATTAGATTTTATTGATTTAGGTTTGTTAATGGCACAAGATGCACTTCATAGAGAAGAGTCCTGTGGTGGGCATTTTAGAGAAGAGTTCCAAACTGAAGAAAATGAAGCAAAAAGAGATGATGAAAATTTTTGTTATGTTGCTGCATGGCAATTTGAAGGTGAAGATGTAAATCCTAAACTAAATAAAGAGAAGTTGGCATTTGAAGAAGTAGAATTAACTTCAAGGAGCTACAAGTGAAAATTAATTTAAAAGTTTGGCGTCAAAAAAACAGAAAATCAAATGGAGTTTATAAAAAATATTCTATTGATGGAATTACAGCAGATATGTCATTTTTAGAGATGCTAGATTTTTTAAATGATCAACTTATTGAAAATGGAGATGAACCTATAGCGTTTGATCATGATTGCCGAGAAGGTATTTGTGGTACTTGTGGTATAGTTATTAATGGCCGCTCGCATGGTCCTTTGAAAGGAGTTACTACATGTCAACTACATATGAGGAGTTTTCAAGATAATGATGAAATAGTGTTAGAGCCTTGGAGGGCAACTTCATTTCCTGTAATAAAGGATTTGGTTGTTGATAGAAAATCTTTTGATAAAATAATTTCTTCTGGAGGATATATATCAGCTAAAACTGGTAGTGCACCTGATGCAAATTCTATTCCAATTAATAAGGATGATGCAGATTTAGCTTTTGATGCAGCTACATGCATAGGTTGTGGTGCATGTGTTGCAACCTGTAAAAATTCTTCAGCAATGCTTTTTGTTGGAGCGAAAGTATCACACTTATCTCTATTGCCTCAAGGTAAAATAGAAAGAGAAGATAGAGTTAAAAATATGGTTACTTCTATGGATGAGGAAGGATTTGGAAGTTGCACAAATACAGGGGCTTGCGAAATTGATTGTCCAAAAGAGATTTCAATTGATAATATTGTAAGATTAAATAAAGAATTTATAAAATCTACATTAAGTTAATTTAATGTAAATGTTACTGGAATAGTAAGCCATACACCAACTTTTTTATCTCTTTGTTGAGCAGGTTTCCACTTTGACCTTTCAACTGCTTCAACTGCAGCCTCATCAAGACCTACACCTGATGGAGCAGTTGATTTTAAAATAGAAACTTCACTAACATTGCCCTTAATATCAACGAAAAATTGCACATGTACAGTACCTTCCAATTCGTTTTCTTTTGCAATTTCAGGATAAAAAGGTCTAACAGGAACAATAGCAGTAGGAGCTTTGTCATAAGCAACAAACCTTACTTTTGGTCCAGATCCAGGTGGGGGTGGAGCAGAGTCCCAATCTTCAAAGTCATCAAAATCAGTATCATCAATTGTAATATCCTCATCAAAATCTTCTTCTTCTGAGGCAATTGGAATTGAAGGTCTAGAAGGAGGTTCTGGCAGCTTAATTTGTTCTGTTTGTGGAATATCAAACGTGTCTATTTCATCAACAACGATATAATCTATTTTTTCTGCTTCACCTAAAAATTTAGGAAAAATATAAAAAATTAATGAAATTAATAAAATTACACCAACAGATACTTCTCTAATTCTAACGGGGTAGTTTATTAGTAGTGGATCAATTCTCATTATTCAACCTGTGTCAAAGCAGAGTAGCTAAGTTTTAAAGTGTTTGCCTCTCTTAACTGAGTATGAATTTTTGTTATTAATAGCATTGAGGCATTTTCATCAGATTTAAGAGAAACTGTAATTTTTGGATCCTTAGAAAGTTTTTTATACATAACTTGGCTCAAACTCTTAATATCTATGATTCTATCATCAACATTAATTACTCCATCTTTAGTTGCCCAAATATATGCTGTATGTCTTTTACTTTCTAATTTTTCAATCATTTTTGCCCTAGGCATATTAACATCTAAACCTTCAAATTCTCTAAGTACAGTTGTCACCATAAAAAAAATTAATAACATAAATATAATATCAGGCAATGATGCTGTAGAAATTTCTGATTTATTTTGAGTTCTTTTAGCTAGTTTCATTTTAAAATTCTGGAGGATTCGCTATTGAAATTTTACTAGCATTAGCCTCTTTTAGCTTATCTAACACATTTAAATATGCCTGATATTTTGTTCTCTTATGAGTCTGAACAGAAAAAATTATATTTGGATTTCCAGCAATTTTTTTATCAATTTTCTGTTTTAATGCCTTTAATTTTATTGGCACATCATCTATTAATATTTTTCCACTTTCATTAATTAAAATATTTGAAATATTTTTTTTGTTTACTTCTAGTTCATTACCTTCAGCGGGTAGAACCAAACTTATACCTTTATCCATAGATATAGTTGTTGTAACCAAGAAAAAAACTAATAACAAAAAAGCAATATCAGCCATTGATGATGAATTTACTTCAGTCATTCCTCTTCTTTTTTTCTTAATCATTTTTTACTTTGAAAAGGATTTTTTTACTGCTTGAATTAATGCACTAGAAGATTTTTGCATTGTAACAATCTGATTATCAATAATATACAAGACTGCATTTTGTAGTATTTGTAATATAACTGCAGCAATCAATCCAAATGCTGTTGTTAAAAGGGCAACAGAAATACCACCAGCAACAATTTTAGGACTAATATCATTAGCCGCTTTAATATCATTAAATGCTTCAATCATTCCCCAAACAGTTCCTAGAAAACCTATCATTGGAGCAATAGCAATACATAAAGAAATCCATGACATATTCTTTTCTAAAGAAGCCATTTCTATAGTACCAGCTTGATCTAATGATTTTTCAGTTGCTTCAGGTCCTTCAGGTGCACTTTCAACTGCTACATAACATAAGTTAGAAACAGGACCAACAGAATTTGCACAGTGATTTTGAGCTTCCTTGATGTTATTTGATTTAATATAATCAGAAATTTCGTTAGCAGTATTTAGATTACTTGATAAACCTTTAATTAGGTGGTATAATCTTTCAACAACCAAAGCACATCCAATAATCAAAATAGCAAGAATTGGCCACATGAATCCACCACCATCTAAAAATAATTGTACCATATTTTTTTATCCTATTTTTTTTTATCCATTTTATTAATATTGAAATTATTTATTAATCTATATCTAATAAAAGCTTTATTTAACATTAACATATTTATTTAATTAGTAAATTATTGTATTCATTAAAATATTTTAACGCTTTTCTAATTTGTATATTTTTTAAAGCAGTTATTTTGTAAAAATATTTTCTTCCCCATTTTGCATTTGCAATTTCAGCTAATATTCTTCCTCCAAGGTACTCCCAATCCTTATCAATTTCATCACAAGTAATATCAAGTTCATCATCATTTTTTTTAACAAAAGAACATAAATTTTTACTAAAGGTTATATTTAGATCATTGTTTTTATATTTCTTTTCAAAATCAGAAAAGATATTAGGAATTTCTTTTTCTGATTTTATTTTTTTTGCATATTTAAAAATTAATCGATCTTTATGAAGAAGAATTGATTTAGTGGATTCTGATAGCTCTAGATTGTCCTTAATTATTATATCAGGAGTAATTCCACCACCGCCATAAACTACTCTTCCATTTTTAGTATAATGAATTTCTGTACTTAAAGAATCATTTAATTCATCATCATAAATTTCTGTATAATATTCATCTAAGCCATGATCATAAGGTCTTTGTATTAACCTGCCTGATGGAGTATAGTACTTTGCAATTGTAATTCTAGCTGCTGATCCATCTCTAAGTGTAAACTGTCTTTGCACTAATCCCTTTCCAAAGCTTCTTTCTCCTAAAACAATTCCACGATCTAAGTCTTGAAGAGCCCCTGCAACTATTTCGCTAGCACTTGCAGATCCTTCGTTAATTAGTACTATTACAGGGAAAAATTTATCATTAGACTGTTTTTTAGCCCTAAATACACTACTTGAGCCCCTTACTTTTCCAATTGTATATAAAAGGGTATCATTACTTGATATAAATAAATCTAATATGTCAACAGCTTGATCCATCATCCCACCGCCATTATTTTTTAAATCCAAAAGAAGTTGTGTCATTCCTTGTTTTTCAAGATTATCTATTTCATCTTTTAACTCATTATAAGTGGTTTTGGCAAATCTATTTAGTTTAATGTAGCCAGTTTTCTCATCAATTAAGAATGAAGATAACAAGCTATTAATTGGGATTTTATCTCTTGTTAAGGTAATTTCAAAATCATCAACGCCATCTCTTCTAATTGTTACATCAACTGTAGTTCCTTTTGGGCCTTTTAGTTTTTTTAGTACATCTTCTTGCTTAATCTTATAAGCAGATTCATAATTAATTTTAACTATTTTATCTCCTGATAGTATGCCAGCTTTATCTGATGGAGTTCCAGGAATAGGGGAAATAACAGTAATATATCCATCCATCATTGAAAATTCAATACCAATACCTTGAAATTCACCGTCAAATTGTTCTTTAACTATGTCAAACTGTTTTTCAGAGATATATGATGAATGTGGATCTAATTCTTCAAGCATACCATTTATAGCACCTTCAATAGTTGCATCCCAATCAACATCATCAACATAGTAGTCATTGATCAACCTAATTACTTCTGACAACGATTTCATTTTTCTAAAAGGATCTTGATTGCTAGAATTAATTAAGAACATTATAACTACTCCTAAAATCAGGATCCACAAAATTCTATTCTTTTTTATAATCTTCATATTTATCTAAATCATTTATTTAATTGAACTAATTTTGTACTTTTAAAGTTGCATATGAACAAGAAAATCCAAAATAAGTCCTCTATTAAAAACTTAATTGTTAAAGGAGCCAGAGAGAATAATTTAAAGAATATTTCTATCGAAATCCCTAGGAATAATTTTGTAGTTATAACTGGTTTATCTGGATCTGGAAAGTCATCTCTAGCTTTTAATACAATATATGCTGAAGGTCAGAGGCGTTATGTAGAGTCCCTATCTGCATATGCCAGACAATTTTTAGGAGTCATGGAAAAGCCAAAAGTGGATTATATTGAAGGTCTTTCTCCTGCAATATCTATTGAACAAAAAACAACGAATAGAAATCCACGATCAACCATTGGCACAATAACAGAAATTTATGATTATTTAAGGTTGCTTTTTGCTAGAGTAGGAAAGCAGCACTGCCCAAAATGCAAAAACGAAGTAGATAGCCAAACTCCACAACAAATTGTTGATTCAATTTTAAAGCTTAAAGAGGGAACAAAATTTCAAATTCTTTCACCTGTTGTTAATCAAAAAAAAGGAGAGTTCAAGGATGTTTTAGAAGGAATAGCTAAGCAAGGTTTTCAGAGATTGAGAATTGATAATGAGATCAAGGATATTGCTGATAAAATTGCTCTAAAAAAAACTGTTAAACATACAATTGAGATAGTTGTTGATAGACTAATTATGAATGATTCTATTAAAGATAGGCTAACTGCATCAATTGAACTTGCTTTAAAAATGGGTAGGGGAGTTGTAACAATTAACTTTTTGGAATCTAAAAAAGATATTTTTTTTAGTCAAAATTTTGCATGTATAAAATGTAATATTTCATTTGAGAAGTTAGAGCCCAGGCTGTTTTCATTTAACTCGCCATTTGGGGCTTGTAAAAAATGTGATGGCTTAGGAACGCTCCTAAATATTGATCCAGATTTAATTGTGACTGATAACAATTTAAGTATTAGTCGTGGAGCCATAAGGCCAATAGGAGAAAATTTAGGAGGCCGCTGGTCTGAATCAAAATTAAAGAGCCTTTCTGAAAAGTATTCCTTTTCATTGCATGAGCCCTGGAAATTAATAAATCCTGAAATTCAAAATATTATATTATATGGTGACAAAAAAAAGATAAATGTTAATTATTCTTCAAAATCATTTAAAGGAGAATATTCGACCAAGTATGAAGGTATAATTCCAAGGCTAAATAGACGTTACAAACAGACGAGATCAGGCTACATTAGATCATGGATAGAAAATTTTATGTCTGTTCAGGATTGCCCCTCATGTAAGGGTTCTAGATTGAGTCCAAACAGTTTAAGTGTGTTTATTGAAGATAAAAATATTAATAATATAGTTAATCAAAATATAAAATCTCTTTCTGAATTTATAATTAGTCTTAAACTCAATAGGCAGGGCCATGAAATTGCAAAGCCTATTATAATGGAAATTAGATCTCGTTTAGAATTTTTAATAAATGTTGGACTTTCTTATTTAACCTTAAGTAGATCTGCATCTACACTTTCAGGTGGTGAGGCTCAAAGAATTCGCTTGGCAACCCAGATAGGTTCGCAGTTGATGGGAGTATTGTATATACTTGATGAGCCTTCAATTGGACTGCATCAACGTGATAATATCAAGCTTATTCAAACTCTTCAATATTTAAGAGATATCGGTAATACGATTATTGTTGTTGAACATGATAAAGATGCTATGCTAGCTTCAGATTGGATTGTTGATATTGGTCCAGGAGCTGGCATCAATGGTGGAGAGGTCATATTTTCTGGTGAATCTAAAAAGATACTAAAAAATAAAAAATCACTAACTGGTAAATATTTAAATGGTTCAAAGTCAATTCCATTGCCCAAACAATATAGAAAGGGAAATAAAAAGTTTATTAACCTTATAGGCGCACGTGGTAACAATCTAAAAGATATAAGTATTTCAATTCCTCTATCAAAGTTTGTATGTGTAACAGGTGTTTCTGGATCCGGGAAGTCTACTTTAATCAATCAAACACTATTTCCTATTTTATCAAGAGAACTATTTTCTAGCAATTTAAAACCTTTAGATTTTTCTGGAATTGAGGGGTCTCTATATATAGATAAAATTATAAATATTACTCAATCACCTATTGGGCGAACTCCTAGGTCTAATCCTTCAACATATACAGGAATTTTTACACATATTAGAGAATTATTTTCAAAGCTTCCTGAATCAAATTTAAGAGGCTATAGACCTGGCAGATTTTCATTTAATGTAAAGGGTGGAAGATGTGAATCTTGTGAAGGCGGAGGAGTTATAAAAATTGAAATGCATTTTTTGGCTGATATGTATATTGAATGTGAGCAGTGCAATGGAAAGCGATATAATAGAGATACGCTGGAGATTAATTATAAAAATAAAAATATTTTTGATGTTTTAGATATGACAGTTGATGATGCACTTAATTTTTTTGTTAATCATCAACCAATAAAGCGGAAGTTACAAACCCTTAAAGATGTTGGATTGGGGTATATTAAATTGGGTCAGTCTGCTATAACACTTTCTGGAGGTGAATCACAAAGGATTAAGCTGTCAACTGAGCTTAGCAAAATAGGAACAGGACGAACTTTTTATATACTGGATGAACCTACAACTGGGTTGCATTTTGAAGATATAAAAATGCTGCTAAATGTTATTCATAGATTAGTTGATAATGGTAATACTGTACTTGTTATAGAACATAACATGGATGTAATAAAATCTTCTGATTGGATAATAGATTTAGGCCCTGAAGGTGGAGATGAGGGAGGAGAAATAATTGCAGAAGGTACTCCTCATGATGTATCACTGATTAAAGATTCATATACAGGACAATTCTTGGCAAAAGAACTATAGTTGAATTTTTAAAGCAACCGGTCTATGATCAGAAATATAGAGCTTGTAGTCATTGAAAGAATTAAAATAATAATATTCAATGTTGAGCACGTTACACTCAAAAGAGTAGTCGAAGAGTTCATTTGAAAGCAGTATGTGATCAATATGAGAGGGGTAACTTGGGTAGGACCAGTTGTTTGATGTGCAGGATGATGCTAGAGGATAGTCAGCAAAGACATACTTAGTAGTATTATTAAAAGGCTCAAAGACATTGTCTTCATCAATTAGGTTGTCATTTAGATCTCCTAGAAGAATAACCTTATCATTTGGGTGGTTCATTGTGATGTATTCATCTAAAAGAGCGCTTGCTTCCCTTCTTCTGTCTTCAGACCCAGTGCAACATTTAAAGTGAGTGTTAATTATAATCATCTCTTCGTTGTTCCACTTAATCTTTATAAGTTGAGGGGGTCTCCATGCAAAGTAGTACTCATCCTCCTCCAATATTTTATAACTCTCTTCAATGGATACGGACTGAGTGTTGAAGATTGCTGCTAAGCTGTAGCTGCCCTCATCAGAAAAAATATTTTCCCATTTATTTGATCCTTCAATTATTTTATTGAAAGCATACTCTGAACCAATCTCCTGAAACACAAGAAGGTCCATATTTAGTGTATCAATAATTGATGAAATAAAGTTAGCGGTTGTATCACCATTTGATGGAAAGTTCTCTAGGTTCCATGTGAGAATATCTAGACTTGAATTTTCGCCAACTAGAAGGCTCGGATACTTGCAGTACACATCAGGGTCGTAATAGATATCAAGATAGTTATTTCCATTGTTTGGATTTTCATTGGATTTTATTTCTTTTGAGCAGGTTGAAAAAAGTAAAATAATTAATGTATAAAACTGTATTTTATGAAATAAGTTCATATCATAATTTATTTAATTGAATTGTAAATAATATGTCTAAAAATATTTTAATTACAGGTGCATCGGGAGAGATTGGAACAGCTCTCATTAACAGCCTATCAGATCATAGCATAGTTGGATTGGATTTATCAGATCTTCACAAGTCTTCATCAAAAAAAGTGATGAATTTTTACAAGGGCAGTTTAGTTAACAAGGAGTTAATCAGTAATATTTTTTCTAAGTATAAATTTGATGAGGTCTATCACTTAGCAGCACTGCTTTCCTCAAAATGTGAGAAGGAACCGGAGCTAGCTCATGATGTAAATGTAAATAGTACTGTCAATTTACTTACCCATTGCAAGATCCAAGGCGATGGAATTAAATTTTTTTTCCCTAGTTCGATTGCAGTCTATGGAATGCCAGATAAAAGTGTTGGCAATATAAACTCTGTTTTAGAAACAGAGTTTCTTGATCCTGTCACTATTTACGGATGTACAAAGCTGTATTGCGAGATGATTGGCAAGTACTATGCAAAGGTATTTGGGGTAGATTTTCGTTCTATTCGATTCCCAGGTATTATTTCAGCACTTACATTGCCAACGGGAGGTACCAGCGACTATATTCCAGAAATGTTCCACAGCGCCGTTAACAATAGGCGCTATGTCTCTTTTGTAAATGAAAGCTCTCAGCTGCCGTTTATGACCATGCCTGAAGCGGTTGATGCTATAGATAAGCTGATGCAAGCACCGGATGATAAGATTTTAAGTAGAATCTATAACATCCGGTCTTTCTCGCTTTCAGCGCTTAGATGTAAGGAAAAAATACTCTCTTACTTTCCAAAGGCCAATATACAGTTTAGTTCTAACTCTGAAAGACAGTGGCTGGGAGATTCATGGCCTAACGATGTAAACGATGATTTGGCAAAGGAAGAATGGGGTTGGGCTTCAACTTATACTATTGATTCAGCTATTGAACAGTATTTAATCCCTAATTTAAAGAAAAACTATCAAGAAAATTAATATGGAAATTTTTTTAAAATATTTATCTGATGAGCTTAATAATATAAAGGAAGAAGGTCTCTATAAGTCTGAGAGGGTAATTAGTTCATCTCAGTCAACAACAATTGATGTTAACAGATCCGATGTTCTAAACTTCTGTGCAAATAATTACCTTGGACTATCTAACAATCCAATGCTTATCAAGGCAGCCAAAGAGGGAATAGACAAGTGGGGTTTTGGCCTAAGCTCAGTTAGGTTCATATGCGGTACTCAGGAGATCCATAAAACGCTAGAAGAAAAGATTTCAGGTTTTTTACATCAGGAAGACACCATTCTATACACCTCCTGTTTTGATGCAAATGGGGGGCTTTTTGAAACACTTCTTGGTAGCAATGATGCAATTATTTCTGATGCATTAAACCATGCATCTATCATTGATGGCGTTAGGCTCTCTAAGGCCAAGCGTTTTAGGTATCCCAACTCTGATATGAACGCTTTGGAGCAGATGTTAAAGGATTCACAGGATTGTAGAACTAGACTTATTACAACGGATGGTGTGTTTTCCATGGATGGATATGTAGCAAGGCTGGATGATATTTGCAACTTGGCTGAGAAGTATAACGCACTTGTACATGTTGATGATTCTCACGCAACTGGTTTTTTTGGTAAATCAGGGAGAGGATCTGTGGAATATAAAAATGTGATCGATAGAGTACATATAATTACCTCAACTTTGGGTAAAGCACTTGGAGGCGCTTCTGGAGGATTTACAAGTGGTAAAAAAGAAATAATTGATATGTTAAGGCAGAGATCTAGGCCATATTTGTTTAGTAATACAGTTGCGCCAGCCATTGTATGCGCATCAATTGCAGCCATTGATTTAATATCAAATTCTTCTAATCTTATTGATAAGCTTAATGAAAATACAAACTACTTTAGAAACAGCATGAAGGATATTGGGTTCGATATAAAGGATGGTGTACATCCGATTGTTCCAGTGATGATTTACGATGCAAAGAAGGCTCAGCTAATAGCATCAGATATGCTTGATGAAGGCGTTTATGTTATAGGCTTTTCATTTCCAGTGGTTCCAAAGGGTGAGGCGAGGATCAGGGTTCAGCTCAGCGCTTTACATTCAAAGGAGGAAATAGATATTGCTTTATCTGCCTTTGAAAAAGCAGGACATAAACATGAGGTTATACAGTATTAGTTCTTAATATTCTTTAAGAATATCTAGAGCATGGGTTTTAGTTTTAACCTTTTCATAGGCCTTTTCAACCACACCATTTTCATCTATAACATATGTATATCTATTGATGCCCATATATTCTCTTCCCATAAATTTCTTTTTACCCCATACCTTATATTCTTCCAACATCTGATGGGATTCATCACACAGCATTGGATACTGAAAGTTATATTTTTCAACAAACTTTTTTTGTTTGGGAACAGAGTCTGCTGATACACCAATAACTGAAATATTCTTGCTATGAAATGTTTTGAATTCATCACGGAACCCCTCACTTTCGACAGTTCAGCCTGGTGTACTTGCCTTGGGAAAGAAAAAAAGGACTAACTTTTTGCCACTAAACTCTGATAGTGTCCTCATATTACCATAGGCATCAGGCAGATTAAATTCCGGGGCTTTTTCACCAATTTTTAGCATATGTATTCCTTAAAATATTATGTTATAGATTATTGCAAAAAATATAGATTAAATTTAGAATAAACAACAGGATTTAAAATGGTTAAAATTTATTCAACAAGCTGGTGCGGTCCTTGCAAGATGGCGAAAAGAATTTTAGATGAAAGGGGCACATCATATAAAGAAATTAACATAGAAGAAGAAAATATTTCAAGAGAAAAGCTTAAAGAGATTACAGGAGGAATGACCGTACCTCAAATTGTTATTAATGATAATTGTATTGGTGGTTTTGATCAGCTTTTTGCATTACATCAAAGCGGAGAATTGGATTCATTGCTAAAAGATGATTAAACATATTCCTGAAAATATTATTGAGTATTGTAATGATCATTCTGAACAAGACAATGACTTGCTTATTGAACTAAAAGATTTTACTCAAAAAAATGAAGAAATTCCTCAAATGCTTTGTGGTTCACAGGTTGGCAGCTTTTTACAAATGTTAATAAGGTCAATTGATGCTAGAAAAATACTTGAGCTGGGTATGTTTACAGGGTATAGTGCATTAAAGATGGCCTATGCATGCTCTAAAAGTTCTGAAATACATACTTGTGAAATAATGGATAAGCATATATCAACAGCTCAGTCATTTTTTAGTCGATCTGAAGTGGGCAATAAAATTATTATTTATCCAGGGCCTGCACTTAGCTCAATAGAGCAAATGGAAATTAACAGCTTTGATTTTGCTTTTATAGATGCAGATAAAAATAACTACTTAGAATATTATAAACGATGTCGATTATTAATAAAGTCTAAAGGCATTATTGTTCTTGATAATATGCTTTGGAGTGGTGAGGTATTGAACCCAAAAGATCAAGAATCTAAAGTTCTAAAAAAAACAGCAAGTTTCATAAAGGGCGATGATATGATGTATAGTATGTTAATTCCAATTAGAGATGGTTTGATGGTATGCATAAAGAAGTAGGAGCATTTAAAAATAAAAATGTGTTGGTTGTTATTACTGGCTCAATTGCCGCTTACAAGGCATGTGAGGTTATTCGATTTCTTGTTAAGGAAGGTTCAAAGGTTAAGGTCATGATGAGTGAGTCCTCCCAAAAGTTTATTGGCCTTGCAACTATCTCCAGCCTTATAAATAATGAGGTCTATACAGATCTTTTTCCTCCCAAATCAGATTCGGGAATTGAGCATGTTTCACTTGCTATAGAGATGGATATAATTGTTGTTTTACCAGCAACCGCCAATGTATTGTGTAAAGTTGCAAGTGGCGTTGCAGATGATTTAGTATCAACAACCCTTTCAATATGTGAGCAACCAACGATTTATTTTCCTGCAATGAATTTTAGAATGTGGTTCAATAAAGCAACCATAGAATCTGTTGAAAAAATAAGAAAGAAGGGTCAGACTATAGTTGAGCCAGATGATGGAGAGCTTGCAACTAGACACAAAGGGAGGGGAAGGCTTCCTAGCTTTAATGTTATTATAAATGAGATTAGGAAAATATTACATGTTAACCTTCCACTTGAAAATAAGAAGGTTCTTGTTACTGCGGGCCCAACTCGAGAGTCAATTGATCCCATAAGGTATATTTCAAACAGATCATCAGGTAAAATGGGCTATAGCATTGCGAGTATCTGCAAGAACTATGGGGCTGAGGTAACGTTGATAAGCGGTCCAGTTAGCTTACAGCCTGAACCTGGAATCGAATGCTTCAATGTAGAAACTAATAAGAATATGCTTGATTGCATAGAAAATCAAATCAGTAGCAACCACTATGATTACTTTTACATGGCAGCTGCAGTATCAGATTATAAGCCTAAAAATTTTTCCAACAAAAAAATTAAAAGAAGCAAGTCAGAGATGTCAATTGATCTTGTGCCTTGCATAGATATAATTAAAGCAGTCAGTAGTAAAATTGAAGGTAAGCTTATAGCTTTTGCTTTGGAAAGTGAGAATGGAGGCAGTGAAGCTAAAAGAAAATTAAAAGACAAAGGGGCAGATTTTATTGTTCTAAATCATCACAACAAGATTGAAAAAGCATTGGAGTCAGATACAAACCATGTGTTTGTTATTGCCAAGTCTGGGAATATTCAAGAAATTAAAAGAGACCACAAGCTTAGTGTTGCAAAAAAAATAGTAGATATTACTTTAGATAAATAGTTTTAAAACTAGCAAAAAATAATGTAAATTCCGACCTGTTATCTATGATAAAATCATCTAAAAATTCTCAAGATATAGTTACTCCCAATAAAGTTGAAGAAGATTTTAACGTTGAAGTGTCTCTTCGGCCTGATAATTTTTCTGAGTTTATTGGTCAGTCTGACATGATTGCTAATTTAAAAGTATTTATCAAAGCAGCTAAACAAAGAAAGGAGGCTCTTGATCATGTTCTACTATTTGGCCCTCCAGGCCTTGGAAAAACAACTATTGCAAATATTATTGCAAAAGAGTTAAATGTAAATATAAACTTTTCTTCAGGACCTATATTGAAAATTCCTGGTGACGCTGTTGGGGTATTAACAAGCATTGCTCATGGTGATGTTTTTTTTATTGATGAAATCCATAGGATGCCAACAGTTGTCGAAGAGTTCTTATATCCCGCAATGGAAGACTATACAGTAGACTGGACAATTGACAAGGGCCCAAATTCTAGAAGTATGCAATTAGCAATTAATCCTTTTACATTAATTGGAGCAACTACAAGGCTTGGAAATTTATCATCACCATTAAGAGATAGATTCGGAGTGGTCCTAAGACTAGATTACTATGGAAATGAAGATTTATTTAAAATCTTATTAAGATCATCAAAAATATTAAAGATTCAAATTGATGAAAATGGAGCAAAAGAAATTGCGCGTCGATCTAGAGGAACTCCAAGAATTGCAAATAGAATTTTAAGAAGAGCAAGAGATTTTGCGCAGATTGAGTCCGATGGTATAATTAATGAAAAAATTGCATGTAAATCTCTTGATAGGCTAGGAATTGATGCTAGCGGTCTTGATGATATGGATAGAAGAATTTTAGAGGCATTGGTAAAAAAGTTCAATGGGGGGCCAGTTGGAGTTGATTCTTTGGGCGTTGCAATTTCTGAGGATCCTCATACTATTGAGGATGTTTATGAGCCCTTTCTTATAAAAGAGGGTTTTATACAAAGGACACCTCGTGGAAGAGTGGCTCTAGATAGAACGTACAAATATTTAGATATTGAAAACTATAATAACAATCAAACACAAATTTTTAAATAAGGAAAAAAATATGTTTTTTGGATCAGCAGAAAAACCACCCAGATTATCATCGTTCGATTTAGAGGTACCAAATGCTAGAGTAGCTCAGCATCCATCTGAAAAAAGAGATCAGTGCAAGCTGATGGTGCTTCACACAAAAGATCAAACAATTGAGCATACAAAGTTTAGTAAAATTGTTGATTATTATGAAAAAGGTGACGTTTTGGTTTTAAATGATACCAAGGTGTATCCAGCTAGATTATTTGCAAAAAAAGATAAATCTGAAGCAAAAGTTGAAGTTTTTTTATTAAGAGAATTATCTTCAGATTTATGGGAGGCAATGGTAAGGCCTGCTAGAAAAGTTAGAATTGGAAACAAATTAATTTTTGGAAAGGGAATTGAATGTGATGTTATAGATAATACAATTTCAGGTGGAAGAGTTATTCGATTTGAAAACAATACCAACAATCTATATGATTTTATTGAAAAAAATGGACATTCACCATTGCCACCTTACATTAAAAGAGAAGCAACGGCCAAAGATAAAAAAGATTACCAAACTGTTTATGCGGCTAATAGGGGATCTGTGGCCGCTCCAACTGCCGGCCTTCACCTAACAAAAGGATTAATTAATAAATTCGATAAAAAAGGAATAATTGTAACAAAGATTACATTACATATTGGCCTTGGAACATTCAGGCCAATTATGGTTGAAGATTTAACTAGGCATCAAATGGATTCTGAGTATTATGAAGTTTCTGCAGAAACTGCTGAAATAATCAACATAGCCAGAAAGAAAAAAAGAAATATCTGTCCAGTTGGAACATCAACCGTAAGAACTTTGGAAACTGTATGTGTTTCAGGTTTCAAAATTACAGCTAAAAGTGGTTGGACGGATAAGTTTATATATCCTCCTTATGAATTCAAAATGTGTGATAAACTGATAACAAACTTTCATCAGCCACAGTCAACCCTTATGATGATGATTGCGGCAAAAGCAAAAAAAGATTTTGCTTTAAAGGCATACGAAGAAGCAATAAAAAAGAAGTATAACTTTTATTCTTACGGCGATGCTATGCTAATAATTTAGGGAGCGCCATGTCATATAAAATTGGCCAAGGATTTGATGCGCATCAACTGATTGTTTCTTCTAAACCTTTTTTATTAGGAGGGGTCTCAATAGATTGTAATTTTACTGTTGAGGGCCATAGTGATGGAGATGCATTAATTCATTCAATAGTTGATGCCATTTTGGGAGCCTTAAATGAAAGTGATATAGGCCACCACTTTCCATCATCAAATCCTAAATATAAAAACTTTTCAAGTTCAGAATTCTTACTTTTCACAAAAGATTTATTGAATAAAAAAAAATATTCTATTTGCAATATTGATGCAACAATAATTCTTCAAAAGCCTAGCATTAGTAAGTATAGAGATAAGATAAAAAACAATCTATCTAAGCTTTTAGAAATTCCAGTTGATCAAGTCTCAATTAAAGCAACAACTACAGACAGGCTAGGCTTTATTGGAAGAGGAGAAGGAATTGCAGTTCTATCCAATATATTAATTGTAGAGGAAAAAGCGTGATCAATGAACGAGTTAGATTTGCTCCTAGTCCTACAGGTTTTTTGCATTTAGGTGGCCTGAGAACAGCTTTGTTTAACTTTGCTTTTTGTAAAAAATATTCTGGCAAAATTATTCTTAGAATAGAAGATACAGATCAATCTAGAAAAGTAGATGGTGCAGTGACAAATTTAATAGAGTCATTAAATCAGTGTGATGTTACATTTGATGAGGGGCCACATGTTGGTGGAGAGTTTGGCCCATATTTTCAATCTCAAAGGCTTGATATCTACAGCACCTATTATAAAAAATTATTAGAAAATAATGATGCTTATATTGTTTTTAATGATGAAGACCCTAATCTTGATTATCGAAAAAGAAGGTATCAAGATGTTAAAAAAAGAATGATAGACCAAAAGTTTGTGGTAAAATTAAGGATTCCCAGAAATGAACTAATTTCTTTTTTTGATGAACTGAGAGGTCAAATTGAATTTGATTCCAATCTACTTAAAGATCCAATAATCATTAAGTCGGATGGATATCCAACTTATCACTTTGCAAATGTTGTTGATGACCATGAAATGAAAATTTCTCATGTAATTAGAGGTGAAGAATGGCTTCCATCGTGCCCTATTCATGTACTATTATATAAATATTTAGGATGGTACCTTCCTAAATTTACTCATCTTCCACTTCTATTAAATTCTGATAAAAGCAAATTATCTAAAAGGCAAGGAGATGTAGCTGTGGAGAGTTATCTTAAAAAGGGCTTTCTTCCTTCAGCTTTGATTAATTTTGTTTCTTTGTTGGGATGGCATCCTTCAGATGATACTGAAATTTTTTCAATGAATGAAATGATTAAAAATTTTAATATTGGAAAAATTCAAAAAGGAGGAGCAGTTTTTGATTTAGAAAAGTTACGCTGGATGAATGGTGTTTATATTAAAAAAATGGATTACAGCTACTACATAAAATTTTTAAAAAAACACGATTTAAGCATTGATAAGAAAAAAACAGAAATTATTTTTGAGATTGTTAAAGAAAGAAGCTTAACATTATTAGAGATGTTAGAAGAATCAAAAATTTTTGTTAATGATTTGGATTTTAAAAATGAAGACTTTAAAGTATTGAATTCGCAAAGCAGTCAGTTAATTTTTAAATATGTCAATGATAACATTGCTTCAGTTGATTTTAATAGTTTGATTGATATAGCTAGCTTTATAAATCAAATTTCAGAAACATTAGAAATAAAAGGAAAAGATTTATTTTTTCCACTAAGATTGGCAATTTACGGCAAGTCTAAAGGGCCAGAGATTCCTAGGATTATGGAGGCTTTAGGTAGAGATGAAACTGAAGGTAGAATTGCGAGAGTTTTGGTAAATGTCTAATAAAAATTTTATAATTAATATTATTGATAAAGACTCTGATAGTCAAACTATTCATACAAGGTTCCCACCCGAACCAAATGGCTATCTGCACATTGGGCATGCCAAATCAATTTATCTAAACTTTGAAATTGCTGAAAAATATAATAATGCAACTTGCAATTTAAGGTTTGATGATACCAACCCTTCTACAGAGCAACAGGAATTTGTAGATCAAATAATTCTAGATATTGAATGGCTAGGATATTCGATTTCAAATAGAACAATGTTTGCCTCTGATTATTTTGAACAAATGTATAAATATGCTCTACAGTTAATTAAACAAGGTTTGGCATATGTAGATGATCAATCTGCTTCTGATGTTAGAAAAACTAGAGGGACTCTTACTTCTTCAGGTGTAGAAAGTAGATTTAGAAATAGATCCATTGATGAAAACTTAGATTTATTTCAAAAAATGAAAGATGGCATATACAAGGATGGAGAAAAAGTACTAAGAGCAAAAATTGATATGAGTTCTCCAAATTTGAATTTAAGAGATCCTGTAATGTATCGAATTATGCATGCTGATCATCATAGAACAAAAGATGCTTGGTGTATTTATCCCATGTATGATTGGGCTCATGGAATAGAAGATTCAATAGAAGGTATTAGCCATTCTTTGTGTTCTTTAGAGTTTGAAGATCACCGGCCACTTTATGATTGGTTTTTAAATCAGTTGAAAATTCATCACCCTAAACAGATTGAATTTGGAAGATTAAATCTAACCCATACCTTAATGAGCAAGCGAAAACTTGCAAAGTTAGTATATGACAAAGTGGTAGATGGGTGGGATGATCCAAGGATGCCGACAATATCAGGTTTAAGAAGAAGGGGTTATACACCTGATTCCATTAAAGCTTTTCTAAATGATATTGGAGTGACTAAACACGATGGTTTTATTGATTACTCTTTGTTAGAGTTTTTTGTAAGAGAAGATTTAAATAAA
>MDTB01064612.1_pt1 | contig 20655 bp, 21 predicted proteins | sample 811161 | NCBI WGS metagenome assembly MDTB01 (sample SAMN05326650, study PRJNA326480) | marine metagenome | isolation source: seawater | place: Mediterranean Sea | collected 2009
GTTGGTATAAAAAATAATTATAAAAAAAATAATTGAAAAGATTATGAAAATTGTTTCAGGAAATAGCAATAAACCACTCTCGGAAGAGATATCAAAATATTTAAAAGTTCCCCTTGTGAAAGCAACTATAAAAAAATTTCCTGACAAGGAAATTTTTGTTGAAATCCAAGAAAATGTTAGGGGTGAAGATGTGTTTGTTATTCAGTCTACTTCATTTCCAGCTAACGATCATCTTATGGAGTTGCTCGTCACCATTGATGCTCTAAAAAGAGGATCAGCAAAAAGAATTGCGGCCATAGTTCCTTACTATGGTTATGCCAGGCAAGACAGAAAATCAGGTCCTAGGACTCCAATATCAGCTAAGTTAATTGCAAATCTAATAAGTACCGCAGGTGCAGATAGAGCATTAATGGTTGATTTACATGCAGGCCAAATACAAGGTTTCTTTGATATACCCACTGACAATCTGTTTGCGGCCCCTGTTTTCATAGAAAATATAAAAAAAAAGTTTGATAGCAAAGAAACAATTATAGTTTCGCCCGATGTTGGAGGAGTAGTAAGAGCTAGAGCAATAGCTAAAAGATTAGATTGTGAATTAGCAATCATTGATAAAAGAAGGGAAAAAGCCAGTGTTTCCGAAGTAATGAACATAATCGGTGAAGTTAAGAACAAAAATTGTATACTCATTGATGATATTTGTGACACTGCAGGAACTTTAACGAATGCTGCCACTGCTTTAAACAAGAAAAAAGCAAGGTCTGTTTATGCTTATATAACTCACGGCGTCTTATCAAATCCAGCAATTGAAAGAATAGAAAGATCACCAATTGATAAAATGATAATTACTGATAGCATTGCTGCAAGAGATGATGTAAAAAAGTGTAAAAAGATTGTTCAATTGTCAATCGCACACTTGATCGGCGAAGCTATAGGAAGAATTACGGATAATAGATCAGTTTCGAGTTTGTTCGCTTGATTTAGGAGATTTTAATGAGTGAAATAAAAAAAATTCTAGCCGAAAAGAGATCCAAAACTGGAACTGGTGTATCCAGAGAATACAGGTCGAAAAAATTAATTCCCGGAATCATTTATGGCGAAAAAAAAGAGCCAATTCCTATATCCCTAGATGAGAAAAACTTGAAAACTCACGTAAATGATTCAGGTTTTTTTTCTAGACAATGTGAAATAAAAATAGCTGATGAAATCTTTAAAGTACTCCCCAAAGATTTACAGCTTCACCCCGTGAAAGAAAATATTCTTCATATCGATTTTATGAGAGTCGGAGAAAACACAACTGTTACACTCTTCGTCCCAGTAAAGTTCGTCAACGAAAATGAATGTGAGGGAATTAAACAAGGTGGAGTTTTAAACATAGTAAGGCATGAAGTTGAATTAAAAACTCCCGTGGCAAGCATACCAGAGTTTCTAGAGGCAAATTTAAGTGGGTTAGAAATAGGTGACAGCATTCATATTAGTTCAATAAATCTCGATGAAGGTGTAAAACCAACTATCCTAGATAGAGACTTCACTATAGCTACAGTCGCTCCACCAACTGTAATGAGAGCTGATGAATCAACTAAAGAGGTAAGTGAAGATGCCGAAACATCAGAAAAAGATAATGAAGTTAAGGAAAGTAGCAGTGTTAAAGAAAACGATAAACAACAACCTTCTGATGATAAAAGTGATAAAAAAGATAACTAATTTTTAAATTTTTTGGTAATTGAATGCTTCTTATTGTAGGATTGGGTAACCCTGGGAGTGAGTACAAGTTTACAAGGCACAATATTGGTTTCCAAATTATAGATTCTCTACAAAGTCATTTTAATTTTCCAAATTTTAAGTCAAAATTTGGAGGTTTGTATTCTCGAAAAAATTTATTTGGTAAAAATATATTATTTTTTAAACCACAATTATTTATGAATCTTTCTGGACAGCCAATAAAAAAAATTAGAGACTACTATAAATTAGAGAAATTTATTTTGATCCAAGATGATATAGACATGAGTTTTTTAAAAATAAAAATAAAAGCTTCAGGTGGACACGGAGGACACAATGGAGTTAGAGATACAATAAAATATAATGGGGAAAATTTCATCAGAATAAAACTGGGTGTAAGCAATAAATTTCTAGAGAACAAAAAAGTAAAACCGGATCACTTTGTACTTGATAATTTCAGCAGTCAAGAAATTAAAAGAATTGAAGAATTAAAAAATTTGACAAAGGATAATTTCGAATATGTAGTCAAAGGAGATTTTTCTTTATTCAAGTCAAAAGTAATTGTGAGTTAATATGGGATTTAATTGTGGAATATTAGGATTGCCAAATGTTGGTAAATCGACTTTATTTAATGCCTTAACATCAACCCAAAAAGCTGAATCTGCAAATTATCCATTTTGTACTATCGAACCCAATATTGGTAAAGTTTCTATTAATGACGAAAGATTGAGCCAAATTTCAGAAATTTCTAAATCCAATTCCGTAATTTCAAATCAACTTGAGTTTGTAGATATTGCTGGATTAGTGAAAGGAGCAAGTAAAGGTGAAGGCCTTGGTAATAAATTTCTTGCTAATTTATCTGAAGTTGAAGCAATTATTCATGTAGTTAGGTGTTTTGAGGATAAAGAAATTTCCCATATTGACGACTGCCTTTCCCCATTAAATGATATCGAAATTATTGAGACAGAATTACTTCTTTCCGACTATCAAAAATTAGAAAATATTATTGAAAATCTTAAAAAAAAGAACAAAGGACTCAAAGTTGACATTGAATTAATGAATACACTTGACGAAGCGAAAGAGAAGCTTGAATCAGGAGTATTTCTAAATTTTTTTAATGATGATCTTAATAAAAAAAAAATTTTATCTACATTTAAATTTCTCACATTAAAACCAACTATTTATGTCTGTAATGTTGATGAACCCTCTATAAAGGAAGGAAATAAATTATCTAAACAGGTTCATGATTTTGCATCAAAAAAGAAATCAAAAATAATAAATATTTCTGCTCAAATTGAATCAGAGATTTCCATGATAAGCGACCAGATTGAAAGAGAACAATTTTTAAATTCACTTGGCTTAAATGAAACTTCATTATCAGTTCTTATTCGAGAAGGATATTCATTACTGGAACTAGTTACATTTTTTACATCAGGTCCAAAAGAATCAAGAGCTTGGTCTATTAGAAGTGGAACCTGTGCCCCTGATGCAGGAGCAAAAATTCATACAGATTTTAAAAAAGGTTTTATTAGAGCAGAAGTCATAGCTTTTGAAGATTTCGTTAATTTTAAAGGAGAACTCAATTGCAAAGAAAACGGTAGACTCAAACTTGAAGGAAAAGACTACGAAGTTAGAGACGGAGATATAATAACATTTAGATTTAATGTTTGATCCTATAATTTTTAAATAATTTTATGATTTTTTTCATTTCTTTTGAATCTAATAATTTTGTATTCCTAGAAAGATTGCAATAATAATATTGTTTTGACAGCTTTTCCAATGCATTCGCTAAGTTTATAGCGCAATCAATTGACTTTCCAATTGTAAGTTGACCATGATTAGCAATTAAACAGCCCTTTCTATCCTTGACAGCCTCCAAAACATTATGTGCAAGTTCTTCCGTTCCAAATGTAGCGTATTTTGAACATCTTATATCTTCCCCACCAAATTCAGCGACCATGTAATGAAATGATGGGATTTTTAATCTCAAACAAGACAAAATAGATGACCACGTTGAATGGCAGTGAACAATTGAGTTAATTTGATTGAAATTTTTATAGATGTAAAGGTGCATAAAAAGTTCACTAGATGGCTTTATTCCATTTTGAATCTCTCCCGAAATCTTAACCTCGGAAATTCTCCTATCATTTAATTTTGTTGTTTCAACACCTGATGGAGTAATATAAATGACATCTTTATCTCTGTAACTAAGGTTTCCTTCAGAACCGATGTTTAAGCCTAATTTTAGAACTTTTTTGGCAGCTATAACAATTTTTTTTTTGATAAGTTTCATTTATTTAGGTGCTTTCTGATTTCTGATCTACATGGTTTAATAATACCATTCTCTGTGATTAAACTCGTTACGAACTTTGAAGGAGTCACATCGAATGCTGGATTAAAGGTTTTTGAACCTTTGAAATAAATTTCTCCAGTTTGCAATTCAGAATTTTTATTAAAAGTAAGATGTGATAATTCCTTACCGTCTCTTTCCTCTATTGGGATTCTCTCTGAGTTAATTGTATCTAAATCAATAGTTGAAAATGGTAAAGCAACATAGAATGGAATATTATTATCAAAAGCCGACAAAGCCTTCAAATATGTTCCAATTTTATTACAAACATCTCCATTAACAGTAGTTCTGTCGCTTCCAACTATACAAATGTCAACTTTTTTTTTCTGCATCAGGTATCCACCTGCATTATCTACAATAATTGTATGAGAAATATTTTCGTTTTTTAACTCCCAGGCTGTTAGCAATGCACCCTGATTCCTTGGTCTTGTTTCATCCACCCACACGTGAACTGGGATACCATTCCTATTTGCTAAAAAAATTGGTGACAATGCTGTTCCCCAATCAATAGTTGCCAGCCACCCAGCATTACAATGTGTTAAAATATTTACTGTCTTTTTTTTTTTCTTAAATAAATCCTCAATTATTTTATAACCGTTTAAACCAATCTTAAAACAGTTTAAGATATCGTCTTCCCTCATTTTGTTGGCTAACTCTAGAGCTATTTCAGCTCTTTTTTTTTCTGGTAATTTTATGATTTTTTTTAAAATTTGGTCTAAAGCCCACTTTAAATTAATAGCAGTTGGTCTGGTTTTTATTAAAAGATTCACACACTTCTTTATATGGCTTAGTGTTGCATTTCTTCTAATTGACATTGCCAAGGCAAATGCTGCAGTTATACCAATTAGCGGCGCCCCTCTCACCTGCATTTCTTTTATGGCTTTACAAAAATCCTTTAGACTTTTTAAATTAATCACAACAAATTCGAATGGTAATTTAGTTTGATCTATTATCTTAACAAAATTTTTTTCTACCCAAAGAGTTGAAAAGTCTTTTTTATTTACCTTCATTTAAATCTAAAATATTTTTTAATTTATTTTTTGTAGATAATCTTACTTTAGATAAATCTGTAATAATAGAATTCTTTGATAAGTTTTTGATTTTATCATCGCAAGCCACTTTGTCGTCTTCAGACAAAGAAATAATTAATTTTTCAGCTTTCTCAGAATTTTGATTAAGAGTTTTAATTATTTGATCGACGCTTACACTTTCATGATCGGGGTGCCAACAATCATAATCGGTAACCATTGCAACGCTTGCATAACAAATTCCAGCCTCCATTGACAATTTAGCTTCTGGCATATTTGTCATTCCAATAACATCGCAACCCCATGATCTGTATAATTCTGATTCGGCCATAGTGGAGAATTGGGGTCCTTCAATGCAGATGTAAGTACCTTGTTTATGAAATTTTATCCCTAAATTATTTAAAGCAATTGAAATCTTTTCCCTTAGAAGGTTGCAAACTGGGTTAGCAAGTGGAATATGTACAACGAGATCGTCATCAAAAAAAGTTTTATCTCTCAAATATGTCTTATCAATAAACTGATTAACTAACACAAAATCCCCAGGTCTAAAATCTTTTCTCAAACTTCCAACTGCTGACAGAGAAACTATATTTTCGACTCCTAACTTTTTTAGAGCTTCAATATTTGCTTTGTAGTTAATCTTTGATGGCGAAATTGAATGATTTTTTCCATGTCTAGGAAGAAAAGCTACCTGCTTATCCTTTATTCGCCCAACACATATTTCAGATGACGGACTTCCAAAGTTGGTAGAAACTTTTTTCCATTTAATATTTTGTATACCTGGAACCTTATAAAGTCCGCTACCACCTATAAAGGCAACATTAATTTCACTCATTAATTAATCCAGATTTTTCCAAACTTTCCTTTTTACGCCCAGTAACATTATTGTTAGAAGAACTAAGAAAAAAATAGTTTTTATTCCAAGGCTTTTCCTTTCTTCAAGTTCAGGCTCTGCAGTCCATGCCAGAAAAGAAGTTACATCTCTAGCTATTTGAAGGTGAGACGCCTCAGTTCCGTCGTCAAATTCAACTATATCATCCATAATTGGTGATGGCATTGCAATCTGTTTTCCAGGGTAATACTCATTGTAGTACATTCCATCACTGGCTTCAAAGTTAGACGGAAATTCCTTATATCCGTTTAATAGACTATATATATAATCTGCACCACCTACTCTTGCTTTAACAATAAGAGATAAATCCGGTGGATAAGCTCCATTATTTGCTAACCTAGCTATTTTATCATTTTCATAGGGTCCTACAAACTTATCACTAGGTTTTGCATCTCTCATGAACATGTCACCTTCATCGTTTGGACCAGCCATAATTTCATATTCACCAGCAATAACTTTTATCTCATCAGGTGAATAACCTATTCCAGCAAGATCTCTATAAGAAATATGTCTGATACCATGACAAGCAGCACAAACCTCAGAATAAACCTTGAATCCTCTTTGCAGTGAAGATTTATCAAATCTACCGAAAACTCCGTTAAAAGGCCAATTTTGTTCTATAAGTTCGACATTGCTAGAGGCTGCCTTAGCATCGCTAAGCGTAAAAAAGGTGAAAAATAATACAAGAAAATTTAAAAGCTTAGAATTATTTAACATAACTTTCAGATACAGAGTGGTCTTTATTATCAAATTTTTCAGAAATAACTGCTGCTGAGATACTAGACGGAAGATCCATTGTTTTCTCAAATTTAGAGAGTAGCGGCATTATAATTAGAAAGAAACCAAAATAATATGCCGTTGCAAGACGAGAAATAAGCACATATACACCTTCTGCAGGCATTGCTCCCACCCAACCTAGAATAAAGGAATTAACAAAGAACAACCAATAGAATTGTCTATAAAATGGTCTAAAGTTAGCGCTTCTTACTCTATGCCTATCAAGCCACGGTAGAAAAAATAAAACCATTACAGCTGCAAACATTAAAAGAACACCAAGCAATTTGTCAGGAACAGCTCTGAGTATTGCGTAAAATGGAAGAAAATACCATTCCGGAACAATATGCGCAGGTGTTTGAAGTGGATTAGCTGGAATGTAGTTGTCTGGGTGTCCAAGAAAGTTAGGGGCAAAAAAGACCAGAGCTGCAAACACAATTAAATAAACACCTAAACCTAGATAATCTTTGACTGTATAGTAGGGGTGAAAAGGGATAGTGTCTCCGTCAGATTTTACATCTAGACCTGTAGGGTTATTTGATCCAAATTGGTGGAGCGCGACTAGATGAAGTGCGACAACTCCTACTATTCCGAAAGGAAGTAAATAATGTAGTACGAAAAATCTACTTAAGGTTGGATTATCAACAGAAAATCCCCCCCAAAGAAAGGTAACTATATAATCTCCTACAATAGGAAAGGCGGAGAAGAGGTTGGTAATAACAGTTGCTCCCCAAAAACTCATTTGTCCCCAAGGTAGGACGTAGCCCATAAATGCCGATGCCATCATCAATAACAGGATGACCACACCTAACATCCAAAGAATTTCTCTGGGATATTTGTAAGAACCATAGTATAAGCCTCTAAATATATGAATATAAACAATAATGAAGAACATCGAAGCTCCATTCATGTGTATGTATCTTAGTAACCAACCGTTATTTACATCTCGCATTATTCGTTCAACACTGTCAAAAGCTAGATCACTATTTGCAGTATATTGCATTGCTAAAAGTATTCCAGTAACTATCATGATGACTAATGTAATTCCTGCTAAAGAACCAAAATTCCAAAAGTAATTTAGATTTTTTGGAGTTGGGTAATCTCTTAGATTGTGATTAATAAATGAGATAACCGGGAGTCTTTCATCTATCCAGCTACCTATTCCTTTTTGACTTTCAGTTTTTTTTTCTTTCATAATTTTTATCCTATTTTAATAATATCATCAGAAACAAATTCATAAGGCGGAACTTCTAAGTTAAGAGGTGCTGGTCCTTTTCTAATCCTGCCTGAAGTATCATAATGTGATCCATGACATGGGCAGAACCATCCACCAAATTCACCTTTATTGTCTCCAATTTTCTGTCCTAAAGGAACGCAACCAAGGTGGGTGCACACTCCAATGACTACTAGCCATTTTGGGTTCTTAACTCTTGATTCATCACTAGCCATGTGTTTTAGTTCGTCAACCAAGACATTATTCGCATCATTAATCTCATTGGAGGATCTATGCCTTATAAAAACAGGTTTTCCCCTCCACATTACAGTTAAGCTCTGTCCCTCCTCTAGTGGGGACAAATCAACCTCTGTGGTTGATAGAGCAAGAACGTCTTTTGCGGGATTCATCGTATTAATCATCGAAAAAACAGTTACAGCTCCGCCTGCTGCTGCTAAACCAGCTGTGGTCACGAATAAGAAGTCTCTTTTATCATCATCTACAGAGTTACTTATTTCTTTTTCTTTAAAATCTTTTTCTGTCATATATCATTTAACATACTATTTTAATTATAATATAAAAAATTTTTACTACAAAACAATGAAAAATATTGATCAAAAGAAAAAGATAGCCTCAAAATGGTTTAAATCATTACAAAACGAAATTTGTAATGATTTAGAGCAAATAGAAAAAAAATATTCAAAAAGGAATAAAAAATTTGAAAGTAAGATGTGGTTTAGGGATAATAAAGGATCTAAAAATCTCGGTGGAGGTGAAATGCGACTTTTGAGAGGCGATGTTTTTGAAAAAGCAGGAGTAAATGTTTCAACAGTCTTTGGGAAATTATCAAAAACTTTAACAAAGAAGATACCAGGGGCGAATCAAAATCCTGAATTTTGGGCTTCAGGTATTTCTCTCGTAATACACCCTATGTCACCCAAGATTCCAGCTATACATATGAATACTAGATTAATTATTACACAAAAACTATGGTTTGGAGGAGGTACTGACATTACACCCACTGATAAAGATTCTTTGCAATCAAAAAAGATTGCTACTTTTTTTCATAATGAATTAGAAAAAACATGTAACAAATATAAGCCAGGTAGTTATAATAAATACAAAAAATGGTGTGATGATTATTTTTTTCTTCCTCATAGAAATGAATCACGAGGCCTAGGTGGGATTTTTTTTGATTATCTAAATTCTGATTTCTGGGAATCAGATATGAGGTTCATTAAGGATGTTGGAGAAACATTTTTAAAAACCTACAAAGAAATAGTTGAAAAAACTATTATTTTGAGTTGGGACGATAGAGACAAAAAATTGCAACTACACAGGAGGTCAAGATATGTCGAGTTTAATCTTCTTTATGATAGGGGTACAAAATTTGGTTTGGAAACAAATGGAAATGTCGAAGCTATTTTAATGTCCTTACCACCATTAGCTTCTTGGTAAAAATCTTTTAACAAATTTGATAGAATCTTTTTTAGTAAATTTAAAATTTTCTTCAATCCATTTAACTTCTAATCTTTTGATAACATTGCCTAAATGTTTGCCCTCTTTAAAACCAATGTTTACAAGATCTTGTCCATTCAAAGGTAGGGATTTCTTTTTATAATTTAATGCATTATAAAAAAAAGCATCAAAAAGATTTTTTGATATCAATTTGTCACACCAGTCAAATATTAATTTATCAATAATAAATGTTTTATCAAATTTATAAAGATTCGAGTTAAGCTCGAAAAGTGAAAATTTGTTAAATTTTAATTTTATTAGCAATCTGTCCCTTAATGCTTTGCTAGCATTATTTTTAAAAAAAAATGGGAGGGTATTTTTTGATCTCAATAAAAATTTGATTCGTCTTTCAAAATTTTTATCATTAAGTTTAGATTCAATATAACATAGTCGTTTAAAATTATTAAAATTTAACTTTGTTTCAATTGAATATTCGAAAAGTCTGGTCAATTTAGCTAGATTATTTTTTCTCTCTATATTTTCATTAAGAATTATTTTTTTGATTTCTTCAACTCTCCGTCCATATGAAAGTTTTTTAATTTTCGAAAGATTTTTGTTACATATCTCAAGATTTTTTTTATCAAAACTTCGAGATAGGCTTATTGAGAACCTGAAAAATCTCAGTATCCTTAGGTAATCTTCTTTTATTCTTTTTTCAGTCTGTCCAACAAATCTTACTTTCTTATTGAGCAGATCCTTAATACCATTATTAGGATCGCTTAAATAACCAGACGTATCACAATAAATTGAATTAATAGTAAAATCTCTTCTTTGTGAATCCTTTTCTAAGTTATTTGTAAATTTAATTTTTGCCCATCTTCCATCAGTTTTTATGTCACTTCTCATACAAGTGACATCTATTTTTAGGTTTTTAATAAAAACTATCAATGATCCAAATTCAGATCCAATTTTAGAAAACTTAAAATTTGATTTATTCAAACAATCAATCAATACGTCTAATTGAATGTTAACAACTATGTCAGGATGACTAGTAACATGTTTTTCCATAATCAAATCTCTAACATTCCCTCCAATCAAATAAATTTTTCCACCAGATTCTCCAACTAATTTTTCAATATTTATAATATCATCAATTGGAATTCCAAATTTTTTACATTTAGTAAAGAAACTCTTAATTCTTTTCATCGAAGTAGCCAGGTATAATTTTTTCACCGTCGAATTTTGGTGGAAAATATTTTTTTTCAGATTTATTATTATCTAAAAGAAAAAAAACACTTGAGAGAGCAATCAAAATTGAAAAGAAAATTATGTAAGAAATTAAAATTGCTTTCTTTTTTAGTCTCTTTGATAAGAGATATAGAGAAAAAAAAATTACGATTGTAAGTAAGAAAATTAAAGCTTTTATCATAAATAAAAAAATACTATGTTATGTTACTTAAATTATTTATAAACATTTATTACTATATAACATGAAATTAATAAAAAATCTCACCTTGGCAGTTCTAATTTTTTTTCTAATTTTTCCAAATTCAGCTAAAACCAAACTATTATCCTTTAAAAGCGAATATGATATTTCATTATCAAAAACAGAAGCGACAAGAATTCCAGGCAGAACTTATGTAGATAAAGCCTCTGGATATTTATTAATTGATTGGATAAATAATTGTAATGAATCTTGGTTAACTACTCAGAGAATGATGACAAGATTTATCAATTCTTATGGTGTTGGGACTGTAAGTGAGATTAATTATTCATTAAACGAATTGGCTAATGGAAAGAAAATGGAATTTGTTTTAGAAGTAAAAGAAAATGCTGAAATTGTAGAAAGACATTATGGCAATGCAGAGAGAGGAAGGGACTTAACAATAAATTTTATGCAGACAGATAAGGAACTTAAATTTTCTAATAATATTATCTTTCCTCATCAGTTTTTAGAAGATATCACTAAAAATATTAACTCAGGAGAAAAAATGATTACAAGAGAAGTATACGAAGGCACTATTCCTGATAAATTTTTTAGTATTTCTGTGTTCTTTACAGATGAAGTCGTAAAAATTGAAAAATTAAATTTACCCAATGATATTATAAATAAATTCAAAAAGATTCGAATGGCGTACTATCAAGACAATAATCAAACTCCAGTTTTCGAACAAACTGTTCATTTAAATGAGCAAGGCATAGCTAGCTTTTTTAAATACGATTATCCTGATTATTCATTAGAGTTGAATTTGAAGAGTATAGAATTAACTCCACTAGATTGTAGTAAATAGAAATGTGGATTCTTTATAATAAAGAATCCACTTTCTACTATGGGGAGTCGGTTATTTTTTGTTAAAGTCAGGAAAAGATACGGTTCCTAGCTCACTCATGTCTAGTCCGTATTCTTCATCCTCTTTAGATGCTCTAATTCCAATAACAGTTTTAATTATTAACCAAACAACAAAACTTACAACTAGAGTAAACAATCCATAAGAAACAACTCCTATAAATTGAACACCTAAAGATGTATCTGGGTTAGTCCATGCTACTACTAAAGTACCCCAAATGCCCGCGAATAAGTGAGCAGGAATCGCACCAACTACGTCGTCGATTTTCAGCATGTCTAGCAATTTCATGCCATACATACATATGATGCCACCTATTCCTCCAATTATCACAGCTTGACCCATTGAAGGTGTAAGCGGTTCTGCGGTAATTGCTACTAATCCTGCAATAGCCCCATTAAGAGTGGCAGCAATATTAGTATGACTGTTAGTAGCCTTACTTACGATCATGCAAGCTAAAACTCCACCAGCAGCAGCTAAATTTGTGTTAACAAATATATCTGCAACAGCTGTTGCGTCTGCACCTGAACCTAAGGCTAATTGTGACCCACCATTAAAACCAAACCATCCTAACCAAAGGATAAATACACCAAGAGTGGTCATTGGAAGTGAACAACCTGGAAGAGCGTTAACTGTTCCATCAGCTGAATACTTACCTTCTCTAGATCCCAATAGCATTGCACCAGCTAGTGCGGCCCAACCTCCAACAGAATGAACTAACGTTGATCCAGCAAAGTCAGAAAATCCCATTTCACTGAGCCATCCGCCACCCCATTGCCAAGAACCAGCAATTGGATAAATAAATGCAGTTAAAATTGCAACAAAGAGAAAGAAAGGCCATATAAGAATTCTTTCCGCTAAGGCTCCTGATACAATTGAGGCGGCGGTTGCAACAAATACCATCTGGAAATACCAGTCGGATGCTGCTGCGTAACCGGTTTCTAAGTCTACATCGGAACTTCTATCAAACATTGAAAAAGAACCCATGTATCCACCATCAACTCCGTCGTACATAAGATTATAGCCTATTAAAAAATACATAAGACCTGCTATAGAAAACAAACCAATGTTTTTTAGACATATTACAGCGGTATTTTTACTACGAACTTGACCTGCTTCTAGCATACAAAAACCAGCAGCCATGAACATAACTAAAAATCCACAAACAAGAAAAAGAAACGTATTTAAAATATACGCAACTTCAGAAGAAACAGCAGGGGCTGCTTCTTGAGCATTCACATTTACTGAAAAAAGTAAAATTAGTACAAATGCAGATAGACTAAATAATTTATCTGATTTGTAGTTGATGCTCTTTTTAAAAATATTAGCAATCATATTTTCTCCCTATTAGTATAGATTATTATATAAACATGTAATTAGATGCATGAATCGTGCCAAGTTACTTATATATTTCATAAGCAATTGAAGTTATTGGTTTTTTTTTTGTTCGGTAAAAAAAAAAAAATTATTTTTTGATTGATTTATAGGCATTTTTAATTGTATGTTTAAATTTTAGGCAGATGCAAGAACGATACTTAGGAGATATTCATGACTACTTTAAATTTTTATTTATTAAACATATAAGTAAAGAATTAAATTCTAAAATAGGTTTAAATTGGTTTCTAGTTAATCCAAATCAAATTGGATCAAAAGAGTTAAAAAAGAATGATGGTGAAAAAAGGAATTATCTCAATGACAAAACTTTAAGTACTTATGATGAAAAATTAGTAAATGAACTTAAGTGCTATCTTGACAAAAGCAAAAGGAAAATCGTCACTTTTACTGATAAAACGTATCTTTCAAAATACATAAAATTTTTTAATAAATATATTGATTTACATAATCGCGAAGCGTGGATTCAAGAATCTATAGAATATTTTAAAAATGAAAAAGTGATTTTTCTTGATCCTGATAATGGTTTTTCTTGTAAAAAAAAAGGTAAGGCAAACTTAAAGTATCTTTCCCCAAACGATTGCAAAGCTTTCTTAGCTTCAGGAAAAATAATTATTTTTACACAATTCCAATCTTTTAGTGTAAAGAACATTCCTCATTTAAAAAATATATTTTACGAATTATCTAAGATTGGAATAAATCCAAGCCTTCCAGTTATAAGAAACAGAACCGGCCCAAATACTTTTTTTATTACACTACTTCCAAAAGATAATTCAATAGACTTGAGATCCATTTACAAAAAGTACGAGCAAATAAATTATAAAGTTGAGTTAATTGAAATTCTTTAATTTGGCTCTGAAAAAAATTATCCAAGCAACGATTGCTGGAAGTCCAACCATTATCTCTCTTAACCTTCGTCCAATTGCAATTGAAAACGAAATTACTCCATTAAAACCTAAGAACTCACCAATCATTACAAATGCGAACTCTTGAACACCTAAACCTGCAGGAATAAAAAAGGCTAAGGACCTAATGGTTGCGGTAACCGTTTCTATTAAAATTACATCAGGCAATTTTGCATCAATCCCAATTATCCAGAAAAAAATGTAAATTTCCAAGGCCCCAGCAAACCAACCTATTAGTCTGTAAAATAGTGCTTTAATTAATTTATGTTTGTGAAAGCTTAATTTATAAAGCGCTAAATCTAGACGAAAGAGTGTATATATTTTTTTCTTATCTATTTTAAAAAAGACTCTTTTTGAAGAAAACCTAAGAAGTTTTGAAAATATTCTTTTTCTTATAAAAATAAAAAAAAGGAAGCTGGCAACAAGGATTATCAATAATCCAACGATAAAGTATAGAATATCATTCTCTGAGAAGACCATAGAAAAATTTGATGCTAAATAAATAAAACTTAAAAATCCTACAATAAATAAAGAAAAGGTCGCAACAAATAAGTCAACTAAAACTGTTGAAGATGCCTCAGTTACATTCTGTCCACTTTGCTTTGCTAGAAAAAATCTAACAAACTCTCCAGTAACATTACCTGTTGGCATAAACTTACCAGATGTTTGGGAAATCCAAGTTATCAAGAAGGCTTTGCTCAGTGATAATTTATTTTTCGATGTCAATGTAAGCCATGCCAAAGAATCAAAATATAACGTTGGAATATGCGCAATTGCTATTAACCAAATGTTAAATTTGTTTTCAATAATTATTTTTATAGACTCAGGTCCAGCAAAAAAGTTATAAACCCAATGAAATATAAATAATCCGATTAAAAAAAAAATTACAAAATTTAAATTTTTCATTTATTTTTATATATTTCTGATTTTATAATCTTATTGCAAATATCTTCAGGTTTATCCTTATCTACTTTTGGGTGCCATGAAAAAAAACTATATCTTCTATAAAATAAAATTCCCTTGTGAGGTGGTTTTGAATAATCATAATTATATAATGGTCTAAAAGATTCTTTATCAACTTGTATATAATTAATATTCTGTCTTTCTGACTTGTAAATTTCTAGACAATTTTTCTTAAACAATCTTTCTTCTTTAGAAAGTATCAATATATTTTGATCTCTTTTATTATTGAAAAATAAATTGCAGTTGATTTTATTTTGAAAAAAATTGTATTCAGCAAACTCAAATATTTTACACTCATTTAAAAATTTAGAGCAAATAAAATTGGAAACATCGTGATCTTGGTGTCCACCCTCATATGCTGGGCAGAAAATGGTGTCAATATCTTTTGAATCCACTATTTTTTTTATTTTATTAAATGTGTCAGTGATAAATTCTTTTAAGGTTCTAGTGGGTATATTCTGAAAAGAATAATCATGAATCTCCAACAATTTTAATACAACTTCCATCTCTTTTTTTCTGGTATCAATCTTTTTTTTTATGTTTTTTTTATCCCAGAACCATGATAATTTTCTGGATATCACACCATTTGTTAAAAAAAATAAAAAAACTTGTTTACCTTCTTTTTTTAGTCTACCAATTATTGAACAACAGCCAACCACCTCATCATCTGGATGGGGGATAATAAATAAGATTCTCTTCATCCTAAAATTTCATTCCAATTTTTATAAAAAAACTCGTCATAAACATTTTTCCATGATTTAGGTTGGAATTCAGAAAGAATTTTATTTCTCATAAAACTAATTTTTTTTTTATCTTTTAATAATTTTAAGATTTGATTTCCCCATTCATCTGCGTCATATTTTTGAATAATTAAACCATCTACACCATTTTTATGTATTCTCTTTCCCCCACCATCTGGCGAAACCACACATATTGTACCGCAAGATTTGGCCTCTAAAACAACTTGTGGACCAATTTCAAATTTTGAAGGAAAAACAAAGAGATCGCAAAAGTTGTAAAGCAAAGAAAGTTCTCTCTGACTTTTGTAACCTATTAATTTTATTTTATTTCCCCCTAGTTTTAGGCATTCTTTTCCATGAATATTTTGTCCAGCTAGTAATGATACCACATCAATTTTTTTTTTTAAAATCTTATGGATTTTTGACAATAATATTACTCCCTTGAGTTCATGAATTCTTCCGCAAAAGAAAATTACTTTCTGATCTTTTGAAATTCCGTATTCTTTTCTTAATTTAATCTCGTTAATATTTATTTTTTTGAAAACATTTTTATCTACTCCTCTAGAAAGTCTAGTTATCTTCTTTTTTAGATCTTTTGGAAAATTAAATTGATCAAAAGACAACTCATCATTGATCATTGCTTTTTTACAATGAACTATATACTTCTGGATATTAATTCTTTGTTTTTTAGTAATCAAAATATCCAATTTTAATTTATTAATAAAAATAATTCCTAGAAATTTCGGGAATTTTTTAAATATTTTTTTTATATAATAACCTGAGTATGAAGGAGTATCTGTGTGTAAAGAAGTTGTAAGAGGAATTTTCCAGAATCTTGAGGCATATTTCGCCGTCCTCGCCATCGAAAATAATTGATCTGTTGAATGGATGATATCAAAATTTCTTAAAATAAAAAAAAGTTTGAAATTTACTGGAAATAAATCAGTTGAATCTGCATCCACTCCTAGTGGTCTAAGAATTTTTGACGATAGGAAGGGTTTTAAAGTTACATATATAATATTTTTACTAATTTTTTTCTTTTCGAATTTTTTTCCAAGAAAAAATATAGTTAATCGAAATTCTTTATTTAAATCCTTAATAGCATAACTAATTCTTTCCAAAAACTTAACGTGACCCCCTGCGTAATTATTTAATTCAAGGTCAACTAAAATAGCAACTTTTTTCATATTTAAATATTATAAATCTTGAAAAAGAATACATACAAGGAAATAACTAGTACAGAAATAATATTTATAAAAAAACCGTTATATACCATAAATGATATATTAAATTTATTGCTTGAGTAAATTATTGCATTTGGAGGAGTTGCTATAGGCATCATAAAAGCACAACTTGCTGCAAAAACAAATGGAAAAGTTAATGTTAAGACATCTATTTCATTATTCATTGCAAATAAACTTAATATTGGAAGCAAAAGAAAAGTCGTAGCGGTGTTGCTTGTAAACTCTGTCATAAAAGAAGTTATCAATGTTATGAAAATAATTATAAAAAATAGCTTAAAGGATCGAATTGTATTTAAATTCTCAGAAATTTCATTAGCAAGCCCGGAAGATACAATAAGAGAAGCCATTGACAACCCGCCCCCAAAAAGAATTAATATATTCCATGGAATCCTAGAGAACCAATCTGAATCCAAAATTGATTCCTTTTTTTTAAAAGGTATTATAAAAAAAAGAAAAGATGCAAAAATAGCAATTGCCGAATCTGTTAAAGAAATTTCAAACATTTCATTAAGATTTCTTTTAAATATCCAAAGAGTTACTGTTAAAAGTAAAATAAAGGTAGTAACTTTTTCTGTAGCAGAGAGATTTCCCAGTAAATTATATTTTTTTAAAAGGAACTCATTACCTATTTTTTTTTTTCATCGTGAAAGCGTGACCGCAAAAAAAGATACAATATTGTCAATAGTGACAGTACCAATGGAAATGAAAATTTAAACCATTCAACAAAATCAATATCTATATTATTATTTTCTTTTAGATAACCAACTAATATTGCATTGGGTATTGTTCCAATTGGAGTGGCCATACCACCAATTGATGAGGCATAAGCGATTGAAAGAATTAAAATTTTTGAATATTGAGCGTCATTATTTGAAGAAAAATTATTATCAATGATATTTTTTACTATTGGTAGCATTAGCAAGCAGGTGGCAGTATTTGATAGCCACATGCTGAAAAAGGCAGTTGAAAAAATCACACAAATGATTGTGCTTTGTTTGGTTTGTCCGAACAATATTAAAGTTTTTAGAGCAATTCTCTGATGTAAATTGCTTTTTTCAAAACCTTGAGCAATAATAAACCCACCTAAAATCAAAAAAACTACTGGACTCGCGTAATTGCTAATAATCTCGTTAGACTTTATTTCGACAAAAAAAGGTGAAATTATTATAGGAATTAAGGCAGTTATAGAAATCGGTATCACTTCAGTTAGCCATAAAAAAATCATAAAAATTACCATCCTAAGTGTTATTTTAGCATCATTAGTTAGATTATAATTTAGATTTAGTAGATCTGGAATTACGGTCAAAACAATTGCTATTAGAAAAAAGATTAGTTTTTTAAAAGTATTATTAATCATCGAGAGATTTTTCTTCCATTTCAATCCATTCTTTTTCTAGAACTTCAAGTTCATTTTGAGTTTCATTTAATTTATTCAATATATCTTCATATATCTTTGTTTTATTATTATTTATTTTATCTTGAAGTTGGTTGGTCAAAAAAGTAATTTCATTCTCTTTGTTTTCAATTTTTTTTAATATTTTAGTGATTTGTTTTTCTTTGCTCAAAGGCTTTATTTTCTTAACTCTAGAATTTTGAGTTTGTTTTTCTTCAGCGACTTTAATTTTCGATGTCAATTTATTAAAAGGTTTTACATTACCAGAGTTATCAAAAAAAAAGAATCTTTGACAAGTCTTTTGCAAAAAATCTATGTCATGAGAGCTTATTAGAGCAGAACCCTTATGCAGATTGATAAAATCGATTAGCAAATCAATTGTCTCCACATCTAAATCATTGGTAGGTTCGTCCAAAATTAGAATTTCTTTGGGAGAAGCTAAAATCTTTGACAATAATAATCGGTTTCTTTCTCCTCCAGATAAAGTAGATAATGACCTATCTAGATCGTCGTAATCAAACAGGAAATTCTTTAGATATCCACAGATATGAACTTTTTTATCTGAAATGGAAATATAGTCACCACCAGAAGGTATGAGATTTTTTTTTAATGATTTGTTATCATCAAGTTGCTCACCAGATTGGTCAAAAAAGCTAAAGTCAATTTGCTTTCTGATTTTAATATTTCCTACATCAGGTTCTATCTTTCCAGAGGCTAAATTTAAAAATGTAGATTTCCCAGATCCGTTTCTTCCAATGATCCCAATTTTTTCACCTCTCATGAGTTTGAAGTTAAAATTTTTAATAATACTAATTTTGGTGTTTTTTTTAAAAAAACTTTTTTCTACATTTATAAAATTTATCAAGATATTTGGTCCATCAATTACATTTACTGATTCATTTGGAATTTTTATTTTTGAGATTGATCTTAAAAAATCTTTATTTTCAGATTCATATGAACTTTTCAAGTTATAAATATTATCTTTTCTCTTCTCATTTCTTTTTCTTCTTGCCTTAACTCCTTTATTTAACCAAGATTCTTCTTCCTCTAAAAATTTTTTTTTATTTTTAAGTTCTCTTCGCTCCTGCTCAATTAACAAATTTTTCCAATTGTCAAAATCAAAAAATCCTTTTGATGAAGTTCTTAATAATCCTCTATCCATCCAAAAAACTTTGTTCGTAACATTTTTTAAAAAATTTCTATTATGACTAATAACTAAGAAAGAACCATTAAAATGATTATTAAGGTAGTCTTCCAACCATTGTATAGATTCTATATCAAGATGATTCGTAGGTTCGTCTAGTAGCAGAAGGTTCGGTGCAGTTATAAGTAATTCTGATAATGCTAACTTTCTTTTTTCACCACCAGATAAATTTTTAATTTTTTTTTGTTTGTCCAACTTTAATTGGTCAATTATTTTTTCAGTATAATTTCTAGGGTTGTCCAATGCAAAATTATTCAAGTAATCATTTATACTCAGCTCACTGGTTTTGTTTTCTCTTTGAATCAAATGACTAATTTTTATGTCTGGGTTGGTCCAATGTTCTCCTTCATCAATACTTTTTATTCCACTAATAATTTTGAATAGAGTCGATTTACCAACACCATTTTTTCCAACAACAGCTATCTTATCATTTTTATGAATAGACAAATTAATTTTCTTTAAAAGTTGTTTCTTCCCGATTGAGAATTTTGCTTCATTAAGTGAAAAGAATACTTCTTTGCTCATTTTCAGAAATATGGCTGGGGTGGTAGGATTCGAACCTACGAATGCCGCTACCAAAAAGCGGTGCCTTACCACTTGGCCACACCCCAATTAGAACTAAGATAATCATTTTTAAAGTTTTATACAAGTTATATATCTTCAACTGAATTCACTAAACGCGAGCCAACTATCCAAGAACTTTTAAAAATATCTATTGCTCTATCCCTAGCATTTTCCATGTCTTTTTTATTATCAAATAATGCAAAACACGTTGATCCAGAGCCAGTCATCCGAGCTATTATTGAACCTCTAGATGTTTCCAAGTGAGAGATAATATCTCCAATTATTTTATTGTTTTGAACAGCATATGCCTCCAAATCATTTGATGAATTAATCAAAAAATTGATATCAGTTTTTTTATAACTTTTTGGATAATTTTTGTTATTCTTATTCAGATGAAAACTATTAAAACTGTCTTTGGTCGAAATTTCTATTTTCGGGTTTATTAACAAAACGTAATACTCTTTTAAATCTTCA
>MDTB01198915.1_pt1 | contig 20648 bp, 12 predicted proteins | sample 811161 | NCBI WGS metagenome assembly MDTB01 (sample SAMN05326650, study PRJNA326480) | marine metagenome | isolation source: seawater | place: Mediterranean Sea | collected 2009
GGCACAGGCTGAAGCAGAGGCAGCGGCGCAAGCGGAGTTAGAAGCACAAGCACAGGCTGAAGAAGAAGCTGCGGCACGAGCGGAGTTAGAAGCACAAGCACAGGCTGAAGCAGAGGCAGCGGCGCAAGCGGAATTAGAAGCGCAGGCTCAGGCTGAAGCAGAGGCAGCAGCGCAAGCGGAGTTAGAAGCGCAGGCACAGGCTGAAGCAGAGGCAGCGGCGCAAGCGGAGTTAGAAGCACAGGCTCAGGCCGAGGCAGAGGCAGCTGCGCAGGCGGAATTAGAAGCACAGGCTCAGGCCGAAGCAGAGGCAGCGGCGCAAGCGGAATTAGAAGCGCAGGCTCAAGCCGAAGCAGAGGCTGCAGCGCAAGCGGAGCTAGAAGCACAGGCTCAGGCCGAGGCAGAGGCAGCTGCGCAAGCGGAATTAGAAGCACAGGCTCAGGCCGAAGCAGAGGCAGCGGCGCAAGCGGAGTTAGAAGCGCAGGCACAGGCCGAAGCAGAGGCTGCGGCTGGGATTGATATGCAGCTTGTCAGCGTAAATGATTGGTATAACCCTAATTGGGGCGGTGGTTATAATGCAACGTTCCAGATCACATTAACTGAAGAAATGGTTGTTGGCGATTCGGTTGAGGGTTGGAGTATTAATCTTGGCTTTAATAATGCACAAGGTACGATTACCTCTGGTTGGTTAGACGGTTTTAATGGCAGTGTTGATTTTGATGCATCAGCAGGCGTCTTTACGAATGAAGGGCAGGACTATCAGCCAAGTTTAGGTGTTGGTGAGACGATCCAGTTCACTGTACAAGTGCAAGATGTAGGATTTAACGCAGATGATTTCTCGTTGACGTTTAATGATCTTGACCCTGAAATGGATTCTGAAGATACAGATTTAACTGTTGATGCGCAGGTTGATGTCGCTGGTCATGATGTGGCTGGTGCAGATGTTGATGTGAATCTTGATGTTGTTGAGGCCATAACTGGTGACATTGATGTTGAGGTGGATGCTGGTGTTGTCCTAAACGGTAATAACGGCAAAGACGTTTTAAAGGGCGGCAGTGGTAATGACGTACTTGATGGCGGCAACGGTAAGGATGACTTAACTGGCGGTGGCGGTGATGATGTTCTTTATGGCGGCAGAGGTAAAGATACTGCGCGCTTTAGTGGTGACTTTGAAGATTACCGTATCACCGAAAATGACGATGGAAGCTATCAAATTGCAGATGGTATTGAGGGGCGTGATGGCATAGACACTATTTTAGATATTGAGTTCGCTGATTTTAATGGCAGTATTTATGATGTCGGTGGAAAAGACTGGTTAAGCGCCACAGACGAATCAGAAAGCGCCTCAATGATGAATTTCGAAGCCATGCAAAATGGAAATTGGTTAGATAACGTGGATAACAAGTCTGATGATACAGACAGTGGTGCCGCGTTTGCGAGCGGACATAAGGCCAATGTAGATGAGGCTGTCGTTGATATTGCGGACATTACGCCAGATGCCGCCGAGCAGAGCGATGATAATGTTTGCATATAATGAAGCGAAAAGAGCGTCTATTTTTTCACATCTATAAATAATAGACTTTTTCCTGTATCCTGTCGGGGCGATATATTTTATCAAGCACAAGAAAGGTTTGTGTAAAATGCAAACAAATACCAATGCAGATAGCGCTGAAATGCATACGCATAACAGCATTGAGCGGCGCATGTTCTTAAAAGGAACAGATATCCTTCTTCTGATTTTTGCGAGTTTAATTATCAACTTATTTGCGCTGGCTGTGCCGCTGGTAACGTTGCAGGTATACGACCGTATTCTGTCTTTTCAAAGCGAAGGCACACTTCAAGTCCTTTGTGCGGGCGTGTTTATTGTTGTCGTGCTCGATGTTCTTATCCGCAATAGTCGTTCATCAATGATTGGCTGGGCAAGCGCGCGGTTTGAGCACAAAGCCTATATGCGTGCATTAACCCAGCTGTTAAGTGCAAACCTTAAGGATGTGCAGAAATTCTCATATGGTGAACAACTGCATAAGTTAAGTGCAATAGCGAAACTAAAGGGGTTCTATAGCGGTCAATCGCTCATTAACTTGATAGACTTACCTTTTGTCGCTATTTTTATCGGGTTTATTGCCTATATTGCAGGCGCGTTGGTTCTTGTGCCTTTAACGTTGCTGACATTGTTTACCTTATACGCGGTTTCTCTTGGCAGCAGCATGAAAAAAACGCTTGCGTTGCGCAATGCTGATGATGATAACCGTACCAATTTTACATCAGAGATTTTAGATAAAGTTCACACAGTAAAAATGCTTGGCATGGAAGAAGCTTGTGGCCGCTACCACGATAGCTTACAAGGCCAAAACATTTATGAGTCCTACACTTTAAATGCCAAGAATGCCCAAAGCTATAATGCGTCAAGTTTGTTTACGCAAATCATGATGGTCTCTATGATTACGGTAGGTGCGGTTATGGTTCTTGATGGACAGATCACCATGGGTATTTTGATTGCCTGCGTGTTGTTATCTGGCCGTATTATGCAGCCCCTGCAGCGCGCGTTGTTGTTCTGGGTTTCTTTTCAAGAATATCGTTTAGCAAAAGAGAAAATTGATGAGCTGTTCATTTTGCCCACGCCGTCGAAACTTAGTACATCGGCGCTTAAAACGCCGCGAGGTAAGCTTGAGATAAAAGGCTTGGAGTTTGCTTATGATAATGATTTGTCATTGGTCTTTGACGGCCTGAACATGAGTTTAAAAGCAGGGAAAGCCATATCGTTAGGTGGGTTTCCAGGTGACGGCAAGTCGACATTAATGAAGTTGATTGCAGGGCTGCACCCTCCAGCCAAGGGGCGCGTTTTGATTGATGGCATGGACGCTGCCTCTATTCCTCCTAGTGATATTGCCAAATATGTAGGTTATTTATCGCCTGAGGCGGAAATATTTCATGGCAGTATTATGGACAACCTTACCGGATTTAGAGCTGAATTAGAAGATGAAGCCAAGACAATGGCGGAATACCTTGGTATTGACCGTGTCGTGTCGAAACTGTCTCATGGCTATCAAACTGAACTGTTTGATGGGCCTGCTGATCCGCTTACACCTGGTATGAAACAGCGTATATCGATTGCGCGTGTTTTGGTCAACCGTCCACGTATTTTATTGTTCGACTATGCTGATAAATCCCTCGACCGTGAAGGGTATAACCACTTGTTTAAGCTATTGGGGCAATTAAAAGGGCAGGCAACAATGATTCTTGCTTCGAATGACCGAAACATTGTGCATTTAGCAGATGATGAATATGTTCTGGAAAACGGCAAGCTGGTAGCAATGGATATGAGCAGTTTTAGCAAACAAGCGCAGCCATTACAGGAGTTACGCACATGACCCAATTAGGAGCAATGGATGGCAATAGTGAAAGTTATCTCAAGCGCCGTTTTAGCGGATCTTCCGCATCGGAGGGGGAAAAGGGTAATTATGCGCCGTTACTTCTCAAGCTTCTTGAAACGCTTGGCTGGCATGGTGATGTTAAAGAACTTCGTGACGCACTGCCATTATATCAACAGCATATTGGGTTCACAGATTTTCTGAATGCTGTGTCATATTTAGGCTATGCGCCTAAAATAATGAAGACTCGTAAAGATAAAATAAACCCTGACATGTTGCCTTGCCTATATGTGTCGGCAAACGCTGACCAAGGCGAAGTTATTTACGACATGCAAGACATTGTGAATAAAAAAGGTACAGGCACGGCTTATGTTTTTAAGGCCAATACAGAAAAAACTGACATTATCCCTGACAAAACAATATCAGCGTCGGGTTTAAAATGGTTTACACGGCTTTTGTGTCGTTTCAAGCCTGTATTTTGGCAAGTCTTCACGGCATCGTTGGTTATCAACCTCCTTGCTTTAGTCACACCATTATTCATGATGAGTGTTTATGACAAGGTTATTGGCGCACATTCTCCTGCAACATTGCACTATCTGGTTGCTGGTGTTTTGTTAGCTGTGGGCGTTGAGTTTGCCTTGCGTTTCTTGCGCTCTCGTAGTTTGTCGTGGTTTGGGGCGCGCATTGATTATATTGTCAGTAGCGCGATTTTGGCACGTATTTTAGCGTTGCCTGCAAGCTATACTGAGCGCGCATCAGTTGCAGCGCAGCTTTCGCGTCTTAAGGCGTTTGAATCGGTACGTGAATTTTTTACAGGGCCACTATTCCTATCCTTTGTTGAATTCCCATTTACGCTTATCTTGCTTGCTGCAATTGCCGTTCTCGCAGGTTCTCTTGTCTATGTTCCGCTTGTTATTGCGTGTTTATATATGATTTTGTTACTCGTCATGCGCCCAAGATTAAAGGCGCTAACAGCACGAATGGCTACAGCCAACGCTGAACGTCAGAATATGAATATCGAAACGCTGGGTAAGCAGGAAACGCTACGTAATGCTGGCGGGTACAGTGCATGGTTAAGTCGCTATGAAAAGATCAATGCTGAAGCTGCGTTATCAGGGTACCGCTATAATCAGACTGTATCTTTTATCGACACGCTTGCACAAGGCTTAAGTATCCTTGGTGGCGTTGCGATGATCTATTTTGGGGTTGAACGTATATGGGATGGCAATATGAGTATGGGGGCAATGATAGCGATACTCATATTAACATGGCGGACTTTATCTCCATTACAAACGGCATGTACGGCTTTACCGCGCCTAGATCAGGTTAAGCGCAACGTAGAGCAAATTAATCGCCTTATGGATATTTCACCAGAGCGAGATGCTTACGTTGTAGGAAAGGATCTTCCCAAGTTTAGCGGTGATATAGAGTTTTATAATGTTGGTCTACGTTATAGTAAGGATGCTGACCCTGTTTATGTGGGTTTGTCATTTAAAGTTGAACCGGGGCAGTTAGTTAGCATTATTGGCGCTAACAGCACAGGTAAATCAACAACGTTGAAATTAATTAGCGGGCTTTATCATCCGCAAGCAGGCTCCATTCGCTTGGATGGCGTTGATATTCGCCAAATTGATCCTATGCGTCTGCGTCAAAATATTGCTTATGTAGGACAAGAACCTGATTTCTTTGGTTTGAGCCTTGCCGATAATATGCGGCTTGTTAAACCTGATGCAACAATCGCAGAAATTAAAGATGCGTTAGATAAAGCAGGGCTAAGAGAATGGCTGGAGTCCTTACCTCATAATTTACAGACTATACTCGGTCATGGCGGCGTGAGTGTACAAAGCGCCCTTAGCCCGCAGCTTTCTTTAGCGCGGACATATTTACAAGACGCAAAAATTATGCTGATTGATGAGCTGCCGTATGAATTTCTAAATAGCGCCGCTGGCGATGATTTTTATAGCTTCTTAAAAAAATCAAAAGGAAAACGCACTGTTTTATACATTAGTTATCGAAAAGATTACATCGATTTAGCTGATAAAACGATACAGCTTTATCAAGATGCACGCCCGCAAGTAAAGGATAATAAGTAATGAACGACAAATTAGACAAGCGTGAAGCTGACACAGATAAAGACTTAAACGACCTCACTCGCAGCGTTTTATACGAAGAGGTTCCCAATCAAAACTTGATGCGTTTAACGGCTCTGGTCATTGGCGCAGGCCTTATTCTTTTCCTTGCTTGGGCGAGCATAACGAATGTCAATGAGGTTGCCCGCGCCAAAGGTGAAATTATTCCAAGTGGCTATGCTCAACTTGTACAGCATTTAGAAGGCGGCATTATCGCAGAAATATTGGTAGAAGAGGGTGATTTGGTCGATGCAGGGCAGGTTCTCGTCCGTATGGGTGGCATCGGCGCACAAGAAGATTATGCCGGCCTTGGTGGCCGCCAGAATAGCTTGCAATTACAAGCAGAGCGTCTACGCGCATTGGCATATGATAAAGAACCTGATTTTGCTTCCATTGCAGGCGGTGATGACAATGCCATTGCATATCAACAACGCATCTTGGACACAGCGCGTGAGGCTAGTGCATCAGAACGTAAGATTCTTGAAGATCAATTAGCACAAAAAATAGAAATGATTACCCGCCTACGCTCTGAGCTAATCACAGCGCAAAACGAACTAAAGTCCGGTCGCGAATTATTGGCGATGAAGCAAGATGTTGAAAAAAGAGGGTCAGTGTCGAGGACGGATATTATTGAAAGCGAACGTGATGTCAATCGATTGGAGGGTGACGCGCGCTCCATTGAATCGCAGATTTCTGAAGCTGAAAACGCGATTAGCGAGTATAAAAACCGTCTAACAACAGCCAGCGTGCGTAACCGTGATCAGGCTTTACAAGATTTGGAAGAGGTTGAGACTCAGATCGCACAAAATATAGAAACATTAGGAAAGTTAGAAGGTCGCGTGGAGCGTATGACCGTACGTGCGCCCGTTCGTGGTATTATCCAAGAGCTCAAAATCAACACAGTTGGCGGGGTTATCGGGGCCGGTGAACCTATCATGGAAATTGTACCGCTTGATCGTACTTTGATAGTTGAGGCGCATGTCGCACCACGCGATATTGGTAATTTGCAGGTTCACCAACCAGCTCGCGTGAAAGTCAGCGCGTTTGATTTTTCACGCTATGGCGTTATTGAAGGGACGTTGAATTTTCTGTCCGCAACGACTTTTATTGATGATAACGGGGATAGTTTTTATAAGGGACGCATTACGCTTGCCCAAAATCATGTTGGCCCCAATCCAGATAAAAACCTTATTCTTCCCGGTATGACGGTCGAGGCGGATATTGTCACAGGAAAAAAGACTGTGCTGGCTTATTTATTGAAACCTGTACATACATCGCTTAGTTCGGCGTTTAGAGAAAGGTAAGTCTATGAGTGATACCAACCGTAAACATACACGACAAGAAGGTACAAAAGGTTGCATCTTAGCCGTTGATGACGATTCAACGTCGCTTATTATTATGGCGTCGTTATTGGAAGAGCTTGGATACGAAACATTACAGGCTGAAAATGGTCGTGAAGCTTTAGACGTTTTGGAACGTGAGGCAGAGCGCATTGATATTGTCGTTCTTGATAAGACTATGCCAGAAATGGATGGCTTAGAAGTTGCTGAAACGCTAAAGGACAACCCACAGACTCAGCATATCCCTATTGTTATGGTGACAGGAGCAAAATCTCCAGAAGAGGTGAAAGAAGGCATTGATGCTGGTGTGTTTTACTATCTTGTGAAACCCTTTGAAGATGATGTTTTTGAATCTGTCGTCACCTCAGCCATGCGTGAAGCGCACCGCAGAAACGTATTAAAAACTGAGTTACACAAACATCAGGCTAGCTTTGGGTTTATCGATAAAGCCGAATTTACAATCAGCAAAATTGACGAGGCTGAGGATTTAGCCTGCTTCATTGCAAATTGTTTTCCTCACCCGAACACCGCTTTACCAGGGTTATCAAGCTTGTTGGTTAATGCCATCGAACATGGCAATTTGGAGATTGGCTATGACATGAAGTCAGAATTGCTGAAAAGTGGCAACTGGCATGATGAAATAGAAATACGCCAAAGCCGAAATCTGCACAAGGATCAAAAAGTACATGTCATTTTATTCCAAAATGACGATGAAACAAGGGTTACTATCCGTGATGAAGGCCGCGGTTTTGCATGGCAAGATTACATGGATATTGACCCTTCGCGCGCTTTAGATAGCCATGGCCGAGGGATTGCGCAGGCGAATAAAATTAGTTTTGATACATTAATGTATAACAAAAAGGGTAATGAAGTGACAGCTATTTCCAAAAAAGGTTCGGGTATAGTCTGGTAAAATTGTACAGTTAGCATGAAAAGGATACATGCCAATGATAAATATGGATATTTTCTTAAAGTTAAAAGAGCGTATGAAAAACAATTTTCCTATGTTGTTAGAAATTTATTTGCGAGATGCTGAAAAATACATTGACTGTATTGAGCGCAATTTGACGGATGGGGATTGGGACGAAATTATTATTGCCGCGCATAGCTTTAAATCTGCTAGTGGCTCTTTAGGTGTGTTAGAGCTTAGTGAAACAGCTGATAAAATTGAATCTGACTCTATTAGATATAGGGATTGTAATGAGGTGGATGCAACAAAGATTGCAGATGACTTTGAAGCTCTAAAAAAGATATTTTTTGCTGTAGAGCCAGATTTACGATCACAGCTGCAGGCTGCCAAAGCCATATAATGCCGAAAGATTCTGAATAAAACGCCCCTCATGAATGCGTTGATATTATAGTGATTTTTTAATTTTTCTGATAGTTGCGCAGGGTTTTATGGTTTCTTGACGTTGTATATTGTAGAACGTTAAAGCAACCCATTAATTTCGTGAGCGCAGTGTAAATGAAAAAATTCGTAACCATCATCAGTATAGCTGCGCTTTTGTGTTTAATTTGGGGCGGACGCAGTCTTTTAATGGGACGCAGTAGCCAGCAGGCGGCGCATAACAGCCCCGCGATTGAAGTGACGCTGGGTACGATTGAATCGATTGTCACTGCGCAAGGTACGTTAGAGCCAAAGGACTATGTGGATGTCGGCGCACAGGTTTCGGGTGAAGTGGTCAAGCTGCATGTTGAAATTGGTGACCGCGTAAAATCAGGTGATCTTATTGCAGAGATTGATGCTGAGCTTTATGAAGCGCAAGTAAAGTCGTCTGAAGCGCAGCTTAAAATCCTGGCGGCACAGAAGGCGCAGCAGGAAGCGCTAATTAAACAAGCAAAATGGAAGTTTGAGCGTAATCAGAACCTTTATAAAAGCAAGGCTGTCAGTAAAGAAGTCTTTGAGGATTCTGAGATTAACTTACAAATTGCCGAAGCTAATGCAATGGCGATTGCTGCGCAAATCGAACAGGCGCAGTCTTCGCTCGATGAAGACAGAACCAATTTAAACTACACAAAAATATATGCTCCTATGGATGGCACAGTTGTGGACCAAGCGGTTGAAGAAGGGGAGACGATTAACGCTAATCAGACCACCCCGACCATCGTACAGGTCGCAAACCTTGATATGATGACGGCTAAAGCGGAAGTAACCGAAGCGGATATTATGAAGCTCAGCGTTGATGTGCCGATGTATTTTACCACGCTCGGTTCTGGTAAACGTAAATGGGAAGGGCGCGTGCGCCAAGTCTTACCAACGCCCGAGGAAATTAATGACGTCGTGTTGTATAGTGTATTGGTCGATGTCAGTAATACAGACCATGCTTTATTACCGGGTATGACGACACAAATGTTTTTTGTGTTGGCGCGCGCAGCGGACGTTCCTGTTATCCCTGCATCAGCATTAGGTCGCCGCATGCCGCAAGCAGATAGCGATGCTGGCGTGGCGTATCAAGTACACGTCGTTACCGACGGAATCATTGAAAAACGAACTGTGATTGTCGGTATATCAGACCGCGCACAGGCCGCTATTGTGGACGGCCTAGCTGTTGGCGAAAAGGTTATTAAAAACCTACAGGCTGCACCTAAAGGGGCAGGTAATGGCGGTCAAAAGCGTCAGCCAAGGATGCGTTTGTAAGGACAAAGTGATGACCGAGCCATTAATTAAACTACAGAACATCAGCCGTCATTTCGGCGTAGGTGATGCGCAGGTTAAAGCTTTAGATGATGTCAGCCTTGATATTTATCCTGGAGAGTTTGTCGCCATTATGGGACAATCAGGTTCCGGCAAATCAACGATGATGAATATTATCGGTATGCTTGACCGCACGACTGACGGGCTATATGAGGTGTCAGGTGAAGATGTATCAAGCCTTAGCCCTGACGCATTGGCGGCGCTGCGCCGCGATACATTTGGCTTTGTTTTTCAGCGTTATAACTTGCTGAACACCGCGAATGCGGAAGAAAATGTTGAAATCCCGGCTTTATATGCGGGCATGGGGAGCAGTAAGCGCAAAGAACGCGCACGACAGCTGCTTGATGATTTGGGGATTGGTGATCGCGGCGAACACCGCCCTAACCAGCTTTCCGGCGGTCAGCAGCAGCGCGTTGCGGTCGCGCGGGCGTTAATGAATGACCCGCCGGTCATTCTAGCCGATGAGCCAACAGGCGCATTAGATAGTAAAAGCAGCGAAGATGTCATGGCGCTGCTGCAAGAGTTACATAAAAAGGGTCGCACGATTATTGTCATTACCCATGAGGAAGATGTCGCCAATTACGCGCAGCGGCAAATTCGTTTGGAGGATGGTAAAATTATCCGTAATGACCCCCCAATATTGCCGCAGGAGCATAATGAACATGATGCACAGATTGATGGCGGTACGGGTGCAAATGTTGCGATAGAAACGGTTGAATCTGTGAAAATGGCACTGCGTTCACTACGCGTTAATATCTTTCGAACCGCATTAACCTTGCTCGGTATTATTATCGGGGTTGCAGCCGTTATCACAATGCTCGCTATTGGTGAGGGCAGTAAGCAGAATGTGCTGAATCAAATTAGCGCAATGGGGACAAATATATTAAATGTGCGGCCAGGTGCGCCAGGGGTGCGCACAAGCGGTAGTAACGCCACTCTGCTCCCCAGTGATGCACAGGCCGTCGCCGCAAGCATTTCAAATATTGTCGCTGTTGTTCCTGAGCGTAGCGGGCAAAAAACGCTGCGGCTTGGCAATATTGATGATTCTATAGCCGTAGATGGCGTCAGCGAGTCTTTCCCACTAGCACGGGATTGGGCGGTAAAAGAAGGGACATTCTTCACACAAGACGATGTTAGCTTATATGCCGCCGTGGCAGTGCTTGGCACGACGGCAGTTGAAACATTCTTCCCTTATGGCGATGACCCTATTGGTGAATATATTCTGGTTGGTAATGTACCGTTTGAAATTATTGGTATCATGGAATCTAAAGGCGCGGCGCCGTGGGGCAGCGACCAAGACAATACAGCTTGGGTTCCATATACAACTGCGCTTGTACGTCTATATGGCGCAAATTATTTGAACAGTATGACAATAAAGGTGGAGGATACCGCTCTCATCACTCAGACAGAGCAAGACATTACCGCGCTGCTCACGGCGCGCCATGGCAGTGAAGATTTCCGCGTTCGTAATACTGCATCTTACCTTGAAATGGCAACAGAAACGCAAAACACTCTGACCATATTATTAGGGGCGGTGGCTGCCATATCCCTGCTGGTTGGCGGCATAGGTGTAATGAACATTATGTTGGTTAGCGTGATTGAGCGTACGCGTGAAATTGGTATTCGGATGGCAACAGGCGCACGCCGTAAAGATATCATGCTACAATTTAACACCGAAGCTGCGGTTGTTTGTACCATTGGCGGTATTATCGGTGTTGGACTTGGTTTCTCAACGGGAGGATTGTTAGCTTTATTTGGGGTGAAGATTGCTTTCACGGCAGGGCCTGCCATTTTAGCTTTTGCCTGCGCTGTGGCAACGGGATTATTATTTGGGTACTTGCCAGCGCGCAAGGCGTCGCGCCTTGACCCTGTTGTTGCATTAAGCTCAGAATAGATTATCTAAGGACATGAATATGAGAAAAATGATTAGCCTTTCCCTTTGCGCTCTTTTGATGACAAGCTGCTCTTTAGTGCCAGAATATCAGCGCCCACAGGTTGAAATGCCTGCGGCGCACGCATGGAGCGAAGGGAACGCCCCAAGCAATGTTCAGGCAGCAAGTACATGGTGGGCATCTTTTGGAAGCACAGAGCTGAATACGCTTATAGACGCGGCATTGGCAAACAATACGGATGTTCTTGCAGGCATACAGCGCATCGCACAGGCGCGCGCGACTCTTAAAATTGCGGGGGCGACCTTGCTTCCGACAGCGAATGGCTCTGCTGGGGCGTCACGCAGTTATACAAACCCTAAGCAAGGTCGCAGCACACAGGCAACATCACTAAGCGCAGGTGTTAATGTGTCTTATGAGTTAGATTTATTTGGCGCGAATAAAGCCAATATTTCAGCCGCGCAGGCGGGGTTAGACAACTCCATTTACACACAAGGCGCACTGGCGCTGACTTTAATGGGTGATGTCGCAACAGGTTATTTTACGCTGATTAACCTTTCTGAGCGCCTAGTGATTGCTGACACTAATTTAGAGATTTCTCGCGAAGTGCTGCGCATTATACAGGCGCGGGTTGATCAAGGCGTGGAATCTGAGCTGGCGCTAGCGCAACAAATTAGCAATGTTGCTTCAAGCGAAGCGACGCGGGCAACTTTATACGAACAGATCCAGAATGCGGAAAACGCATTGGCGATCTTACTTGGCAAGCCGCCGCAAAGTATTGAGATTACGCGCAAGAAGCTTGATGGCCTGCATATTCCAACTATTGCCGCAGGGCAGCCGTCTCAATTATTAGAGCGCCGCCCTGATTTATTGGCAAGTGAGGCTAATTTAATTGCCGCTAACGCTGCAATAGGCGTGGCGCGCGCGACATTTTTTCCATCCATTTCGCTCGGGCTTGGTAACAGCTTGTCTTTGGCAGGGTTTGGTGACCCTAGCAGCAGCGTTTTATCGTTGGCCTCATCACTCAGCGTACCTATATTTCAAGGCGGTCGCCTAGCAGGCGGGCTAGAGCAGGCAACTGCCCGTCAATTAGAACTCGCGGAAAATTATCGGGGAGCAATTCTCTCGGCCTTTCAGGATGTTGATAATGCAATGGCTGCTGTCAATGCTGCGAGCAGCCGTGAGCATGCATTGCAAACTGCTATGACGCAATCACAGAAAGCTTACCGCCTATCCAAGCAACGTTATGATGCAGGTTCAATTGATTTTCAAACCTTGCTTGACACACAGAAATCACGTCTCACTGCCGAGGATAGTTACGCACAAGCGCGGCTGGCGAGCCTAACCGCAGCAATCAACCTCTACCGCGCATTAGGAGGAGGCTGGGTATAAGAAGGAAGCTAAAAACACTTGACTATACAGTCAACTTGGAATATATTAGAACAATATAAGGATTATTATGAATGGGTCGTACATCTGACACACGCGAAAAATTAATAGAAACCGCAACGGAGTTAATCTGGCGCGATAGCTATAATTCTGTGAGCGTCGATGAGATTTGTAAGAAGGCGGATGTGAAAAAGGGAAGTTTTTATCACTATTTTCCTTCGAAGCTTGATTTGGCGGGTGCGACGATGCTCGCTTGTACAGAGCACATGAAAAGCGCGTATGATGATATGTTTTCACCAACGCGAGCACCAATGGAGCGTCTAGACTTAATGGTGGATTTCGTTATCCAGAGCCAGAAAGATATCGCTGCGAAATATGGCCATGTTTGTGGCTGTCCTTTTATAACGTTGGGTTCTGAGCTTGCGGCGCAGAACAATGCAATGGCCCTTGAGATTAGTGGGGTTTTTGACATGAAGATTGCTTATTACAAAAGCGCATTAAAAGACCTTCTTCATGACAAGAAAATTGCCGCTGACACGAATATTGATGAAAAAGCATCTGAGATTTTCTCTTATATTACAGGGCAATTAACAGTTGCGCGCATACGTAATGATTTGGGCTTTCTTGAGACAAGCTTGAAAAAAAGCTTGCGCCATATCATCGGTTTGAAGTAAAAAAATTTATCAAAATAATAGTTGACTGGTTAGTCTAAATTAAAAGTGGGAACTTAAAAATGAAACATACAAAATCTACGTTATTGTTAACGACCATGCTCGTTCTTGCAGCAGGGGGGGCATGGATGTTTCTTTCTGATGAACGTGCAGAGGCTTCGGAACAGAGTGCCGCTGCGCCAGCACCCGCTATGCCGGTTACAGTAGAAGTGATGCAACCACAGAAAGTGAAGCTGTGGAAGCAGTTTTCAGGACATGTCGTTGCTGTTGATCGCGCGGAAATACGCCCACAAGTCAGTGGCCGTATAAAAGAGGTTCTTTTTGATGATGGTCAATATGTCGCACAAGGCGATACTTTGATTGTTATTGACCCCCGCCCATATCAAGCGGCATTAGACCAAGCCGAGGCGGAATATACGAGTGCGCAGACGCAGGCGCATCTGGCGGAAAAAGAATACCAACGTGCAAAAAGTCTCATAGAGAAAGAGGCAATTGCGCAAAGCTTGTTTGACCAACGTTTGAATAACCGATCACTATCAGCGGCGAGTGTTAAGGCAGCGCAAGCAAAACTAACCCGAGCGCAGCTTGATCTAGATTACGCTTATGTAAAAGCGCCAATTGGCGGCAAAGTCAGCCGTGCAGAAATTACAGCAGGTAACCTTGTGCAGGCCGGCGTTAATGCGCCGCTTCTGACCTCTATTGTGTCCGAAGGTAGTGTCTATGTGGATTTTGAAATTGATGAAACAACCTATATGAATTTTGCAGGGTACGGTCAGAATGCAAACCCTGAACGCATTGTAGTGCGCCTAAATATCGGCGAAAATATAGGAGCGTATACAGGCAAATTGCACAGTTTTGACAACAAGATTGATGCCGCATCGGGAACAATACGTGCGCGGGCAATATTCCAAAATGAAAATAAGGTTTTGTTGCCAGGTATGTCCATAAGTGTCGAAATGGCTGAACCTACAAGTGCTGAAAGCATTATTCTCTCAGAGCGTGCGATTGGTACGGATCAAGACCGTAAATATGTCTATACGGTTAACTCGGATAATATCGTTAAATACAGAGAAGTTAAAATTGGAGAAAGCCTTGGTGGACAGCGGGTTATACTCTCTGGCCTTAGTGCAGGGGATAGTGTCATTACAAAAGGCCTCGCCCATATTCGCCCTGAAATGCCTGTTTCACCGCATGAAGCGGCGGAATTGGCCTCTGTTGATATCACTAATAAGACAGATACTGATGTTGGCGAATAAGAAAAAAATAAAATTTCCTTTATAAAAAGAAGAGCACTATGAACTTATCACATCACTTTATTGATCGTCCCATCTTTGCTGGGGTGTTATCCTTCGTCATTTTCTTATTTGGCGCTATTGCAATGACGCAATTGCCGATATCAGAATACCCAGAAGTTTCTCCGCCATCTGTCCAAGTGACGGCGAATTTCCCTGGTGCGAGTCCATCTGTTATTTCTGAAACAGTGGCAACACCATTAGAGGAACAAATTAGCGGCGTTGAAAACCTGCTATATATGAATTCGTTAGCGACGACGGATGGGCGTTTGACGCTGACTGTAACATTTGCAATTGGCACAGACGTTGATTTGGCGCAGCAATTGGTACAAAATAGAGTATCTCAAGCCACACCACGCTTGCCTGATGTCACGCGTCAATTAGGTGTTACTGTCGTTAAAAGTTCCCCTGACCTTACCATGGTTGTGCATTTAACCTCGCCAAATGAGCGCTATGATATGTTGTATTTGCGTAACTACGCGACGCTGAATATTAAGGATCAATTGGCTAAAATTAAGGGCGTAGGGCAGGTTAATTTGTTTGGCTCTGGTGATTATGCGATGCGTGTATGGTTAAACCCTGACCGCGTAGCAGAGCGTGGCATGAGTGCAAGCCAGGTGGTTAGCGCAATTCAACGCCAAAATATACAAGCTGCTGCGGGCCTTATTGGTGGTCCGCCATATGATGATAAGACGCAATTACAGCTTCCTGTGAATGTGCAAGGTCGTTTGACTTCACCACAAGAATTTGAAGATATTATCATTAAGCGTGATGATACTGGCGTTATTACGCGGCTGAAAGATGTTGCGCATGCGGAAATGGGCGCGCAAACATATTCGTTGCGTTCTATGCTTAATAATAAATCAGCAGTGGCTGTTCCTATTTTTTCTTCCCCTGGTTCGAACGCATTAGAGCTTTCTAAAAATGTGCGTAAAACGATGGCAGAACTTGAAAAAAATTTTCCTGAAGATGTTGAGTATTCAATTGTTTATGACCCAACAGTCTTTGTGAGCCACTCAATTGATGCGGTTATACATACATTGATTGAAGCGGTTATCCTTGTTGTGCTTGTTGTGATTGTGTTTTTGCAAACATGGCGCGCCTCTATTATTCCTTTACTGGCTGTGCCGGTTTCCATTGTAGGCACATTTGCGATTATGCTGCCGATGGGCTTTTCGATTAATGTGCTCTCACTGTTTGGTTTGATCCTTGCTGTGGGTATTGTGGTTGATGATGCGATTGTCGTTGTCGAAAACGTTGAGCGTAATATTGAAGAGGGTAAAACTCCACGCGATGCGACGATACAGGCGATGAAAGAAGTCACGGGACCTATTATTGCAACATCACTGGTGATTGCAGGCGTGTTTATTCCGCTTGCTTTTATTAGCGGGTTGACTGGTATGTTTTACGAGCAGTTTGCCTTAACAATTGTGATTGCGACCTTTATTTCAACAATTAACTCATTGACGCTGAGCCCAGCCATGTCGGCGCTATTGTTAAAACCGCGCCATGAACAAAAAGACGGTCTTAGCCGCGCTATAGACTTTGCGTTTGGTTGGTTCTTTAATCTTTTTAATAAGGCGTTTCGCCGCGGTCAGAACGGCTATGCTAAATCAGTTGGCTTCACAGCAAAACGAAGATTCAGCATGACGATCGTTTTTTTACTGCTTGTTGGCGCAACCTATTTTAGCTTTGGCCTTGTTCCTAAGGGGTTTGTTCCCATGCAGGATAAACAATATCTGATTAGTTTCGCGCAGCTTCCCGCCGGCGCAACGCTTGAGCGTACTGAAGAAGTTATCCGCCAGATGGGTGAAATCGTCCTCAAAGAAGAAGGTGTTCAAAGTGCCGTCCAGTTCCCTGGTCTATCAGTTAACGGTTTTGTTAATTCATCAAGCGCGGGTATTGTCTTTGTCACGCTGGATGATTTTGAAGAGCGTGGTAATGAACATTTGAGCGCCGCGGCAATTGCAGGGCGTTTACAGCAGAAGTTTGCTGCTATTGATGAAGCCTTTATCGCAATTTTTCCTCCGCCACCCGTGCGCGGACTTGGGACAACAGGGGGCTTTAAATTGCAAGTGCAAGACCGCACAGATCAGGGTTACGAAGCTCTTGATAATATTATGAAGCAAGTAACAATGAAAGCCTATCAAAATCCAGCGTTAACAGGGGTCTATACCAATTACAATGTGAACGTGCCGCAGCTTTACGCCGATGTTGACCGTACAAAGGCCGAACAGCTTGGCGTTTCCGTTGATGAAATATTCCGTACGATGCAGATTTACCTTGGGTCTATCTATGTTAATGATTTTAACCAGTTTGGCCGTACTTATCAGGTGATTGCACAAGCTGAGAAATCATTCCGTTCAAAACCGCAGGATATTTTGCGCCTACAAACCCAGAATGATAAAGGTCAAAGTGTGCCTTTAGGGGCAACGGTTGAAGTGCAGGAAAGCTTTGGACCAGAGATGGCCTCACGATATAACGCGTTCCGCTCCGCTGATTTAAACGGTAATGCGGCTGTGGGATACTCATCAGGTCAGGCGCAGGACGCAATTACAGAAATTTTGGAAGATACATTGCCTCAAGGTATAGAGTTTGAATGGACAGAGCTGACATATCAGCAAATCCTTGCGGGGAATACGGCGATTTATATTTTTCCGCTCTGTATCTTCTTTGTCTTTCTGGTTCTGGCGGCACAGTATGAAAGTCTGACGTTACCGTTGGCGGTGATTATGATCGTACCAATGGGCATTTTATCTGCAATATTAGGTGTTTATTTACATGGAACGGATAATAATATCTTCACCCAGATCAGCTTGTTCGTGCTAGCAGGGCTTGCTTGTAAAAACGCGATTTTGATTGTTGAGTTCGCGCGCGAACTAGAACATCAAGGACGCACAACGATAGAAGCCGCCATTGAGGCTTCTCGTCTAAGGTTGCGCCCGATTTTGATGACGTCTTTTGCCTTCATCATGGGGGTTCTCCCACTGGCGTTTAGTCATGGTGCAGGCGCAGAAATGCGCCAAGCCATCGGTATTGCCGTCTTTTCAGGCATGCTGGGCGTAACCTTCTTTGGCTTAATTTTTACACCCACATTTTATGTCATGTTCCGCAATTTGGAAATGAAACTAAAAGGGTCGAAACACGAAACACAGATAGTGGAATAACAATATGAGAAACTTACTTTTATTAACATCGTGCCTGACTCTATCCGGTTGTTTTTCGACAACTATGTTTAGTACGTCGCAGGTCGACACGCCGCTTGAGTGGTCTGTGCAGGCACAACAAGAAACGCCGCGTGTGGACGCTGACACATTGCATGGCTGGTGGAGGGATTTCGCTGATCCCAGTTTAAATGATTTGGTGGATATAGCGCTCAAACATAGTCCAGATCGGCAAATTGCCGAAGCGCGTATTGCAGAGGCACGGGGCTTAAGGCGTAGTGCGCGCTCGCTTCTATTGCCGCAAATTAGTGGTTCAGTTTTTGCCCGCCGTGAGGACGCAGACTTAAGCGGTACAGGGCAACACCCTGATAACTTTTATGATGCTGGGTTTGATGCATCATATGAAGTTGATGTTTTTGGTAAGAACAGAAATAATTTTAAGGCTTCTGACGACAGCCTAAATGCCATTATCGCACAATATAATGATGTCACCATAACGCTCATTGCGGAGGTTGCTCGCAGCTATATTGACTATCGTGCAGCACAGAACCACATGCGCATTGCTGAGAAAAATTTACAATCACAAGAAAAAACGTTAGCGCTGATTAGCGACCTGCATGAGCTTGGTGCTGCACCACGTCTGGATGTGGAGCGTGCAACAACGCTTGTTAATAATACAAAGGCATCAATTCCTGAATATCGCCGTGTTGAGGAAAATGCAAGGCTTCGCTTGAGTACCTTAACGGGGGTTATGCCTGTAAATTTAACGCTTAAAATCGCGCCGGAAGGTTCAATTCTAGAGGCTGATGCGCAGGCAGTTCTACTTAGCCCCGCAAATATAATTTCACTGCGCCCAGATATACGCGCGGCCGCTTTTAATCTGTCTTCAGCGAGTAAGCTTACCAAAGCGGCGATAGCCGATTTCTTCCCGCAGTTTAACATTAGCGCTTTTTATGGTGTAAGCGAAACTGCGCTTTCTGGCGGCGTAAATATATGGCGTATTGCGGCAGGCGCAGCGGTATCTTTGCTCGACTTTGGACGCATTGAAGGACGTATTGATGCCGCGAGCGCCCGTGAAAAACAAGCTTTTGCAGCTTATCGTAAAGCTGTCATTGGCGCGGTCGTGGAGGTGGAAACGGCGTTGAATGATTATGCGAACATCACAGCTAAACAAGCAGCGTTAGGAAAGTCATATCAAAGCGCGTCTAAAGCCTTAGAGCTGTCGCAGGATTTATTTAAAGAAGGGGAGATATCATTCCTTGATGTGCTGGATGCACAGCGCAGCGCCAACAACGCGGAAGCGGCATTAATTACAGCGCAAGCATTACAGGTAGAAAGCTTAGTTCGGTTATATAAGTCTTTAGGTGTCTACTAACACCCTATAAATCACTAATAATCAGGCACAGGAGATTTGCTAGCAGTTAACCACAACTTGTCCAATAGGCGTTGGCGGGGTACGCTCATAGAATCTACACGATTTGATAATATATCTTATGGTAAATAACTTTTCTCTTCATGGTACGGCTGTTTCTCTTTAGCGTTACTAAGGTTTATGGGGGCTAAATATACAGAAAGCAGCGCCCAGCTTTGTATGGCTGGGCACTGGTGTGATGTTTAACTGGCTTTATTTTTGCTAATATTCCAGAAAATGACTGGCGTGACTAACAAATTGAGTATGGTTGAACTGAATAGCCCTGCGAAAATGACGGTTGCCACGGGGGCAAGAATTTCTTTGCCTGTTTCACCGGCGGCCATGACAAGCGGCGTTAGGGCGAGCAGTGCGGTAAGCGCGGTCATTAACACAGGCACAAGGCGTTCTTGCGTGCCTCTTTTAATCATGTTGATGTCCATTTTTTCGCCTTCATATTTCATCAAATGTAGGTAATGGGAAATCATCATAATGCCGTTACGCGCGGCGATGCCCGTTAAGGTGACAAAGCCAACCATAGTGGCGATAGAGAATACGCCGCCGCTTAAATGCACGCCAATGACCGCGCCAATAAATGCAAAGGGAATAGACAGCATAACTTGCAAGCTATGGCTGACATTCTTAAAATGCATATATAAGGCGAGAAACATCCCGATAAGCGAGAATATACTCAAGAGCAATATACGGCGCTGCGCTTGGGCCTGACTTTCAAACTGCCCGTCATAGGCAAGGTAATAGCCATCATCAAGCACAAGCTGTTCTGCGAGGAGCGTTTGTATGTCGTTTACAACACTGACAACGTCACGCCCCTGTGTGTTCGCCTGAATGACGATGCGGCGATTAACGTTTTCACGGTTAATCATGTTCGGGCCTTTGGCTTCTTCGATTTGCGCGAATGTGCTTAAGGGCACAATATTGCCGCGTAAGGTTTCAAAAGGCAGTTCGCCAATGGCCTGCACATCTGCGCGTGACTTGTCATCAAGGCGCAACACAACGTCATATAAACGGTTGCCATCAATGATACTGGTGACCGTTTCGCCTTGTAAGGCAAGCTCGGCGTGCTCAGCAGCCTCGCCAATCATCACGCCGTGCTGGCGTGCCTTATCGCGGTCAAAAAGCACATGGATTTGTGGGATCAGTAATTGCTGCTCGACTTGTAAATCAGCAATGCCTTCTACCCCCGCCATTAACGCCTTTGCTTGTTCTGCTTTTTGGCGCAGTACCGTTAAATCATCACCAAATATCTTGACGGCAATTTGTGCGCGGATACCTGATGTGATGA
>MDTB01024770.1_pt1 | contig 20645 bp, 20 predicted proteins | sample 811161 | NCBI WGS metagenome assembly MDTB01 (sample SAMN05326650, study PRJNA326480) | marine metagenome | isolation source: seawater | place: Mediterranean Sea | collected 2009
ATGAAGAATACAGCCAGAGGTTACAAAACAAATATCACATTCTTCTGAGTCTAAAATTACTTGAGCTTTTCCTAGCTCAATTTTATCTTCAACATTAAAACACTCTGGAACCGGTTGTCTTCCTATTCTTAGATATGAAGGCCCAGTTGTTTTAACAATTTCTCTCATCATCTGAACAGCTTGATTAGAAGTAGCTGGCTGATATACTTTCATGTTTGGCATTGACCGCATAAGGGAAACATCTTCAAGACCCATCTGAGTAACGCCGTCTTTTCCAATAGCTAAACCGGCATGGGTTCCAACTAAAAGCATTGTTGCGTCTGAATATGCGGCCGAAACTCTTATCACATCATATTTTCCAGTTAAAAAAGATGCGAAAGAAGAAAAGACTGGATAAAAACCATTTTCCGAAAGTCCGGAAGCAATACCAATTGCGTTGCATTCAGCAATTCCACATTCAAAAAATCTTTCCGGGAATTCTTGAGCAAACCAAGAAGTTCTAGTAGCTTTAGATAAATCTGCACTCAACACTACTAAATCTTCTCTTACTTTTGCTATATCAACTAATCCTTCGCCAAAACCATCTCTAGTTGCTTTCATTTGATAACTCCTCAATAGCTAATTTAAACTGTTCAGCATTGGGTGCTTTTGCATGCCATTCATAAGTTTCCATAAATGAAACCCCCTTTCCTTTTGTAGTGTTTGCGACAATACAGGTTGGAAAGCCAGAAGTTGTTTGAGATATAGCAGCGTGTATTTGATTTTCATCATGACCATCAATAACAAAGGTATTCCACCCAAAAGACTTTATCTTATCTTGAATTGGGTTTCCAATATCTAAAGGTAGAATATCGCGAACATTGCCATCATTTTGAGCACCATTTAAATCAATAATAAAATATAGATTATCTAAACAAAACTTTGGGGCTAGCATAATAGATTCCCACACTTGACCCTCTTGCATTTCACCATCACCTACTATACAAAAAACTTTTTTATTACTACCCTTAATTTTGTGGGCCATAGCATGGCCAATCGCAATGCTTAACCCTTGGCCAAGTGAGCCGGTGGTAGCCACAACATTAGGAAGTCTAACTTTATCAGGGTGTCCCTGAAGTCTAGAATTAATTTCTCTAAAAGTCAATAACTCTTCTTTATTAATTTCTCCAAGAAGATGAAGAGCAGCATAAATCGCTGGAGCAGCATGGCCTTTTGATAAGATTAACTTATCCTGCTTTCCAGAAGATAAATCAAAATTACTATAGAGATAAGATACTATCTCTGCAATAGAAAAAGAACCTCCTACATGACCTGATCCAGAGTTATGAATCATCTCTAGAGAAACTTTTCTAATATCATTTGCATTAATTTTCATTTTGAACTCTCTGTTTTAGTAATCCAACTGCCATATGGGTAACTTTAGAAATGCAGTCTTCAAAATGAAAGTTATTATTGTTCTTCCCTGTTTGCCCAGGAAATGATGAATCTTCTCCTTGGACATGAATAACAACGTCAGAAACCTTTTCGCATTTGCTATCAGCACCTCTTGTTATGGTAACAACTTTCATCCCAACAGACTGTGCATATTCTGCTGCAGCAATAACATTTGATGAATTGCCCGAACCTGTAATGCAAAATAAAACATCACCTGGCTTACCCTGAAATTTAAGCTGTTCTGAGAATATATGTTCATATCCCAAATCATTAGATATACCAGTTAGAGTTGCTGTACAGGCTGTTAAGCTAACACAGTTGAAAAGATTTCTCTTTACATTTGAGCTTCCTTTATCTTCAGAAACAAATGGATGCATATTCATATCAACAACTAAGTTTTGAACTCCGGCTGCATTTCCACCATTTCCACAAGCAAATATAGTCGACTCACTTTCATAAGCTTCTAAAACAAGTTTTACAAAGCTGGCCACTTCTTCAGAATCTAAACTAGAAATTATTTTAGAAGACTCACTTTTATAAACGTCTATTTGATCTATTAAATTACCCATATTAACCCTCTACATAAATTTAAACTTATTTTAAGCTATGTACAACGATTCATTTTCCAAAATATCCTTCTGAAAATAATTCAGAAAGCATGGCTTTTCCTAGCAAAAACAAAAAGTTTCCATATTTTCCATTGTCAAAATTTTGGTATAAAGAAGCAATGTTTAGATAGTTTAATACCCCAAGCAGTCTGACATGTTTATAGTCATAAGATTCTTCTCTGCAGAAATCTTCAAGGTAATCTAACAAATTATTTAAATTATTTTTTAAACAAAAGCTTACTTCAGAGCTGGTGCCTTCGATGCTTATATTATAGTTTCCAGCAAGTATCAATTCGTTGCTTATCAATAGTGCATGATAGCACTTTCCTAAATCATAATATGCATCACCAATGCTAATTGATTCGCCGAAAGACTCTCTCCAATCAATATATACAAAATTATGACTATCAACAATAATATTTTCTGGCTGCATATCTCCATGAAAAGAAGATGCAATTGATTTGTTGTAGACACCATCCCAATCTATTTTAGAAATCATCTCTTCTATTTTATCAACTTTAATTCCATTAACATATTCAACACGGTCGATTGGGCTACCTATGAAATGCTTTATTCTAGAATTGGTCTTTTCTTTATACATTATAGAACAATTATTTTTAAAAGCTTTTTTATCAAAATCTAATATTGGCTTTCTAAATTTACGCTGGTAATCTCTAAAAAAATACTTCAACGTTTTATTGTCTTGTATATCTGATAGTCTTTTTCCTGAAACGTAATTATAGCAAAACATATTTTCGTTTATTTTGCATATTTTAGGAGCGCAATTTATTAACTGCTCGTATCTCTTAATTCTATCGTTAGATTTTTTTTCGCTAGAAAAGTACTTTACCACTAATCCATTATCAATAAAAATAGCTTCATTGTCTTTTTCTACTGCCAAATTATTTGGAAAAGCTTTTTTTGTTTCTCTATAAGAATCTTCATTCCCTGTGTCATAAAAACGGTGCTCTCTAATTGATATATCTTTTAGTTTATCAAAGCCATTAATAACTTGATGCTCACCATTTATTTTATAAGAATTTTTTAGAGAGTTCCAAAAAGAAGAATAATCAAAAATACCAGCAATTCCAGTAAAACAAAAAGCATTACCAGAACCATAATAAAATCCATTAAAATTATTTTGATCATCAGTTTTCATCAAGCAATATCTAAAGGATTCTTCTTCTGTTACTTTTGATCCCCCTACCCAATTATTAACTAAACTATCTTTAAAATTATCGTCTATAATAGTATCGGCAGCCGTAAATATAAATGGCTCTTGGAGATGCTGTGAACACGCAAGCAAGCTATATCCCGGGCCAGCGCCTGGTTTATCATAGTTGTCAATGTCTACATAAGATATTTCTCTATCTTGGTGGACTTTATTTATATAACTCTTTACCTGGTCTGATTTCCAACCAGTGGCTATAATAACTGGTATATTTTTAGGAAATCTATCTAAAATTTGAGATATAACTGGCTTATTTCCAACCGGAAGAAGGCACTTATGAAGGCCATCTATAGACTGGTTTCTAGTACCTTTTCCTGCAGCTAATATGCATAATTTATAGCTCATGTTCAGAATCTATCTTGCCAGAATCTCTATTTGTGTCATCTTGAAATCTTTCAACATCATCTAAATGTGGAGTAGAAACTTCAACAGCAGAATAATCTGTTATAGCAATAACTCTGTGCTTTCTTCCAACAGGGACAACCCATCCGGTGCCGGGCCCGAATGTAAAAGACTCGAGTTCTCCATTGTCATTTTCTAGTAAAACTTCAGCCGTACCTTCAAATACATAGTTTGCTTCAACTTTTTTCTCGTGGCGCTGGAGAGAGCTTCTATTACCTGCTTTCATGTGAATTAATTTAAAAGCATAAAATTCATTAAGCTCCATCCATTTTTCAAAACCCCACGGTTTATCAACAGTATAATCGCTTAAAGAGAGCACATCTGGTTTTTTATTTTCAATAGGCTCTTTATAATCTTCTAAAGCTTTTCTGATCCAATCATCTTCTATATTTTCATATTTTGACATTTTATTCTCCATTATAATTTAACCAGCGTATGTTAGCATTCTTTCTGCTGAGCTAGTGCCATATTTATCAATATAATACTTTTCTGATAATTTTTCAAACATTAAATTACCTTCTTCGGTAAAAGATTCTGCTAGTTTAATATCAGAATAGTATGATTTATCCATAGTGACGTAAAGTGGGAATACCCGCTGGAGTGCTAGCATTTCTTCTGGCTGCAAATATGGTTTTGGCATTGTTAAAATTGATTTTCCAATAAAAGATGTAGCCTGAGCTTTTGGGTCTAGCCACCCTTCTTGAATAGCATTATTTCTTAAAACTGTTCCTCTATAAGGAGCAAATATATTAACAGCTAAAGAGTCAAAGGTTTTAATTTTTCTAGCTAAATCAATTGTATCAAATATTAACTCTCTAGTTTCATATGGCATTCCAATAATAATATTCATCGAATAAGAAACGTCTAGTTTTCCTAGTACTTCTGCTTTTTCAATTATTGATTTATTAGTAATGTTTCTAAATAATTTTTTCTTTCTAAACTCTTCATTTCCATGTTCTAAGCCAAATGACATTCTATAAAGGCCGACTTCCTGGAGCCATTTAATTTTTTCTTCGTCGATATCTTCAAATCTTGTTTGGCACCAAAAAGGCATTTTAAATTCTTCATACATTTCAGCGAACGCTTTTATTTCTGATCTAGGTCTAGCCATAAAAGCGTCGTCATTTATATACAAAAAATTAGGGCTATAATTGTCTACCATCGATCGAAGTTCTTTACGGAGAGTTTCCATAGATTTTCGTCTTGTGTATCTTCCTTGATTTCTTTCTTTTGCTAAAACAACTTGAGTTGGTGAATTACAAAAAGCGCACTTATATGGGCAGCCCCTATATGTTTCAATAGGCATTGCTTTCCAAATTTTAGCACCTAATGGACGAAGAAATCTTTTTTCATCGAATAAAGAAAAGTCTGGTATTAAGTCATTAATATTCGTTAACTCTCTTGCTGAGTTTCTCTTAACGGAACCATCTTCTAATTTTATTCTTGTTCCCTTAATATTTGTGATGTCTAAATTTAGACGAACAGCTTCACAAAACTCTGGAATTATCTGCTCACCTTCACCTTCAGCTATACAAGGTATATTTGGATCTGATATCACTTGATTAGGAGCCATGGTTGGAAAAACACCACCAACTATTGATTTAATCTGAGGGTATTCTGAAAGTGCAGACATTATATCTTGAGCTTGTGGCCAAGTGTCTTCTACTAGAGTGGAGATAATAACTACATTTGGATTAAAAGATTCAATCCTATTTTTGAAGTCTCCTATTAGATCTTTTTTTGGCTCTCCAAATAATTTTATTGGATCAAATTTTCTACTAGCCATTAATTTATTGGCTCTAGTGGCGGTTCCTGACTCTTCTAGCGAAGACTTTTTCTCTTTTTCTGCTTTGCCGACAAATTCATAATTTGGCATGTAAGAAGTACAATCAAATAATTCTAGCTTATAATTTTTATCTTTAAGTATTGAAGTCCAAAGGCCGATGGCGTAAGATGGCGTAAGCATCATACTTAAGTTAGGATAAACTAAGAGCACCTTAAAATCTTCTGGCTCTAATATATTTCTTTCAGATGTTGACATTTTTAACTCCTTTGTTTCTAACTAAATTAATCGCTAAAGCAGTTTCAAAATTCTCATCAGGCTTAAGATCGTTTATCACAACTCTTATTCCGCCACCTATTCCCATAATAAGTTGATCGTAAAATATGCCACACGATCTCATTTGCTCTTCAGTTGCTTTACGAAGACTTTCTTTTCTGCCCGTAGTAAGAATTATGTTATATCCTTTTTTATCCCATTCATGAAGTTTTTCTATAGTCCCTTCTAGAATTTCAGTATCAGACTTGCATAAATTTCCAGGTCGATTGTGTTTTATTAATGTACCATCAATATCACAAAATATTGTTTTAGGTCTTATATCTGTCATTTTCTTTGTCTCACTTGCTTAGTTACTTTTCCAGTATTTCTGTATGTTTTTTGTTTTATATCATAGCCAGCTTGCTCTAGGGCAATTCCCCAAACTCTTTCCATCGATTGATCTTGGATTTTATTTTCTGGTAAAATTTTTGAAAGGCCGTTAGCATAAAGTTTTTCTAGTACTGATCTCTTACAGAAAAACACTGAGTATGTTACTCCAGTAAATAATTTTGGAAGGTGATATGGTGTATTTTGTTTTAACATAGATTCACACCAATCTCTCGATTCATTTGTATAAGATCCATTTGGGCTAAAACCATATTCTCTACCAGGACATGATCTGCCAATTCCATCATGAGAATTAAAATATGAAATAGTTGATACATCATAATTTAAGCTATCTAAAAGGCTACCATTGATTGTGTGGCCGTCGTGTAAGAAAAAATAAAAATCAAATTGAGGATATTTTTTAAAAGCATGCCAAATCATTCCAGTTGATCTGTTTTTATTTTTTGCAAAATCAACCACCACATTATAAGGTTTTAAATCTTCTGAATAATCTATTTTTGAATCGCTATCAATAATAAATATTGGTGCGTCTAAATGGTAATTTCTTATGCTAGAAACGCACCTTTTGACATCATTCTTTCCAGCATAATTTTTATCTGGCATATAACATCCAATAAAAAAACCATAATTCATTTATTTTTTCCTATAATGCAAGTGATGCTATTACGGTTTGGATTTTTAAATATTTCGCAATATTCTATGTTTGAATTAAGATAAAGTATTTCTTCTTCACTCATATACTCGCTAATTATTTTTCCATCACTTATAAAATTTTCTAGCATTTTTAAAGTTGAGTTTGTTAGATCTTTCTTTAGCCCGAATCTCGGTCTTGAGCCAGGAAGAGAAGTGTGAAGATCTTCTAAAACATATATCCCGCCATTTTTTATGTAAGGAAATAAAAAGCCTAAAGAAACTTGCTGTTGCTCCATGGTGTGGCCACCATCGTCGACTAGAATGTCTATACCTTCTTTAGTTGTCTTAACAAAACTCTCTAAATCTTTTCTGTTCGATTGATCTCCTACAGTTAGAGAAATTCTGCTTTTATTTTCTTCTAAAAAATTTTCTATAATAGAAACTTCCTCTTCTGATACTTCATCAAAACTATCAAAAATAAAAACGTTGGCACTTGGAAAATAGTCTAACCAAACTCTAGAAGATGCTGCTGGGAGTTGTCCTCCCTGCTGCCACATCACTCCGCCAATTCCAATCTCACAAACTTTTTTTGCTTTCTTAAATTTTAAAAAGAAGCTTTCATAAAAATTAGTAAACCCATGAACGTGTTTGTCAGATCCCCATTTTTTAGAAAGTTCATCTAGAGTTAGAATATTTTTCTCTTTTGTCATATTTTTCCCAATCTATTTCTATTATATTAAGCTTACTAAAATTTTACACTAATTGATTAAACCTTAATTAAATGTTTATAGCTTTCTAAATTTTGCAAAAGGTAATCTGGAAAAGATTCATCGACATCTACATACACTTGCCGAGGTTTTCCGGTTCGTCCGAAAAGATCAGTTCCAGAATCAATGCATTCTTGAATTCTATCTAAATTTTTAATATGTTCATTATCAAACTCTGCATGAGAATAACTCTCAATTTTATTCGCAATTGATTTTGGATCTCCAAGATAAGAAAAATGCCAGCCACCATCAAAGATTTTATTTGGGTTTTTACCTTTGGTGTTTCTAAGGTTTTGACCACCAGTGAAAGAGCTTTTTCTGCAGGCTGCTGGTCCCCACCACTCAACAGAATTTTCTCCATCCATTGTACACAAACCATTTAATTTATAATAGAAAAACTTTTGCTTAAAAGAAACAAAAGTGTCTTTATTTTCTAAAATTTTTCTACACTCTAATATAGAATTTTTAGAAGGAATTTCATCTGCATCTGAAACTATAATAATATCTTCTTTATTACAGTTAGTTAGTGCTCTATCAATGCAATTTCTCTGATACCATTCCATATCGTGCCTATTATGAAACGTCCCATTTCTTCCAGGACGATTGGGTATATCTGGTTTGTCATCAATTTTTAAGTGTATTATTTTATCTAAAAATTCTGATACTTGAGATTTGTTTTCATCAAAATAAAATGGCTTTTCTTTTCCTGAGTGTGTTTGTGACCACTCAACTAAAACAAAATAATCCACAACATCTTTTAATTCATTTAATCTTATTTTTAATAAATCAATTTCATTATAAAAAATGAAGCAATCATAAACTTTACTCATTATACCCCCATAATTTATCGATATTTTCTTCTATATCTTTTGGTTTAATTTTTATATTTCTTAGAAAATTATTTCCAAGGTTTAATCTTTCACTATTCTCGACAGAGTGCTGTGCAATGGTCTTAAAAGCGCCGCCTTCTAATATTCCAGTTTTAATACCAAACTCTCGATTATTTTGATATACATGACCTTCAAAAAAGTTTAAAACAGGTAATTCTTCTAGATCCACCACATATTTTTCAAAACTATTAACTCTGAACATGCAACTTCTAGAAGTGTAGTGCCAATCATTGATATGAAAAACATTATTATTTATTTTTTGTGAATCTTCCCAAGTGAGTTTAGCGTTATTCTTATGGGAAGCCCAATGATTTATAGCATCTGGATTTGCAGTTTTTCCAAATTTTTCAGCTCTAAAAGTTTCATTTTCTCTTTCATAGCTGCATATCCTAACACAGTCAACATCTTTATTTTTATCTAAAAATTTAATTGAATCTTTTAAAAAATCATTTTGCATATATGATATATCATCATAAGAATAGATCATATAATCACACCCTAATTTTTTGCTAACATAATAAGTGCCGTACAAAACAGCCAAATCATAAAAATTTTTGTCAAATTGAAAATTTAAATCAAAACCAAAATCTATTAAAAGATTTTTAACTTCAGGGATAGAATTATTATCAAAACTGGCTAAATGGCATAGCCCTTTCATACCAGACAAGTTTTTTAAGCTATTTTTAAAAAGGTCTAATCTTCTATTTTTATTATTTTCATTTACAAAAGATAGGTACCCAAAACAAACATTTTCATATTTCATAATCAAACTCTCTTATTAAAGTAATCGCTTCTAAAGAAAGAGATCTAAAAACTTCTACGTCCTGTTCCGAAAACTGTTTTAAACTTTTTTCTCTATCTTCTTTTAAGTTTCTGCTATAAACATTAGACTTATTTTGCAGGTTGCTATACATTGAATTTGATTTTACTTGCTTTCCTAAAATAGACGGAGTCAATAAAGACTTGCTCTTAGAGATTTGCAGATGATCAGTAATTTTAGTACTAAAACTTTCTAAATTAGAAGTTAAATCTTCGTATCTTATAACTAAATAATTCTTATCATCTAGTTCAGAGTTTATTTTTGCAGCATATAAACTTCTGATTATTCCATTAATAGCAACGCCTGGATGAAAACTATAGTTTAAGTTTTTCGCATTTCTTTTTAAAGATATATAATTTACAATTGGATCTCTAATAATGTGCAGATATTTTGAATTAGGAAAATTTGTAGAAATTAAATCAAACTTATATTCATTCTCTGGAGTTTTTTCGACTGGTATTAAATTATCTTTTCCTTCAAAAAAAGAACTAGCATTAACATAAGAACTAGCCGCTATATTAAAAGAATTAAAATTACTTAAATCACAGTTTAACATTTCTCTTAGATAAAAAGAAAACTTTAAATAAGATTTTCTGCTGTCTCCAAATACTAAGAATGGTTCTCTACCGGTTGGGGATATTAATTTTCTAAACCATAATTTATGGATTAAATCATAAAAATCTTTTTTGTCTTTATCATTATTATTATAATGCTTAAGAAGATGAGCGTCGACTGGGAGACATGCTAATTGTGGATGACCATCGAGAAGATTTAAAAGAAGACTGGTTCCAGACTTCATACTTCCAAAGATAAATATTTTTTTATCATTTAATGATATTTTTTTATCTAAATTAAGTTCACTAGATTCACTCTTTATTTCACTTTCTAAATTATTCATATATTCCATAAATGATTCGTATAAAGAACCTCTAGAAGGCCATTCTGACTCTCTACCCTTACATCTAGAATACATCTCTGGTAATGAATAATTCATTTTGAAATTAAAACCTGAGCATCTAATATTTCTTCTTGCTTTCTATCATCTACAAATATTCTTCGGTCCATAATAATAGCTTCTTTATTAAATCCCTCTATAGAATCTACCACTGGTGTGACCTGAATTCCCGGGTCTGACTTTGGTGGAAGATGATAATCATCAAAAATCAAAAAATTATTAAATCTATCTTTTGTCATTTCCCAATCAGATCTTACGCCAGATTCAGAATGGTCACCGTCTAATACTACTAAATCAAATTTTGTATCTAGTTTAGGAAGTTCATCTGAAGATTTTCCTTGCTTAAAGGATATCATTTCCCACCAATTAACTGGAAAAACTTGAGTTAGCTGTTGTAGAAATTCTTGATTAAAATTAGGATCAATAGTTGTTATATTTCCTTTAATGCCTTGATCTGCAAATGCTTTTGCAGCACAAAACGTAGAATAACCTCTTCCAAAACCTACTTCTAAAAAACTGCTTAAGTTATATTTTCTAATTAAAGAATATATTAATACCCCTCTTTCATAGTTAGGCCGGAAGAAACATCCGGCATTGTTGTATAGATCGGTTCCTTGCGTTCTATGCTTTTTAGCCGTAAATTCTCCAATGTAATCAAAATCGCCAAGCATAATATCTGTACCAATTTTCATTTCCAGTTCTTCAAGTTTTTCTTGAATTTGTATTACTTTCATATTAGTCTCCTTTTTCTATTCTATGACTATCACTATCAAAATGTTGCGTCGAGAACTCAAAAAGCTCAGAATCTTCTAAAGCAATCATCCGGTGTCGAAGTCCACGGTAAACATGGAAATTATCACCAGGGTTTAAGATTAATTCTTCAGCTTTAGAAATATCGTCACCTTCCGAATACTTCACGAGCATCTTTCCTGATTGCAAGTAAAAAACTTCATCTTTAAGCCTATGAACATGCCATGAGCATTTCTTTCCTTTATTAAAGAATAGTAATTTTCCACAGTATTCAGGTCCATTGCAAATCCATCGTTCCCAACCCCACCCTTTATCGACATGAGTCATTGGAAGTTCGATAGTCCTTGGTAGAAATTTCATATTTTTATCACTCATTTTTGCCCTCTAACATCATAAAATTAAATTATTAATTAATTTTGTTAACTAATATGTCTTTGCTTAAAAGAGCATATGTACCTTTTCTTTGTACCACTATTGAAGAACACTTATTTGCAAAAATAATAGCTTCTCTAATATTTCCAGCAACAGAATGGTATATAGAAAATGAAGTAAGAAAAGTATCTCCAGCTCCAGAAACATCAAAAACTTCAACTGGGTATGCTGGATAGATTGATCCATTGCAAGAAGCGCCTCTTTTTCCAAGTGTTTTTAATAGAATGGAAGTTTTATCTAAAGTACTGCTTGCTGTTAAAGACTCTTTTTCATTTAATTTTACTATAGAATTTTTAAAACATGAAATGTTTTTCTTTTTAGAATCAGCATATATCTGCTGGCCTATTTTGCTAGTCAGACTCTCGATTTGCTCGCTTTTAAGAAAGCCTTTATTATAATCAGATAGAATCACAACGTCATAATTACCAGCTATTGCTGATATAGCTTGCTTACTATTAACACAAAATATGTCATCGCTTCTATCAATACTTGGTTCAATATCAAATCGCATAATATGCTGATTGCTCTTTGAGTCAACATACCTAACTTTTGTAACTTCACAATCTTGTGTCAATAACTCAACATTATTAGAAAAAGCTTTTACATTCTCTACAACATTTCCAGCCATACCTGGCATTTCATTTGTAGTTGTATGTTTGAGAACCGGGACAGGAGCTTCTGGTGACAAGCGATCGCAAGTGCCATATATAAACTTGTCTAAACAGCTATCGCCTATTACTAGAACTTTTAACGATTTTGCTTGTTGAATAACCTGCAATTCTTTCGAAGAAAATAAGTTGCTTTGCATACTCAGAACCTATAACTTTTTTATTTTTATATTCAGAACCAACCATCATTACATCTGGATTAATGCTTTTTACTAAACTTGTTAATTCTTTATCAGAGTTAAAAATTAATACATCGTCAACGCAAGTTAAAGATATTAAAAATTCTGCTCTGTCTTCTTGATTATTGATTGGACGATCTGATCCTTTAGCTTTTTTCACTCTGCTATCTGAATCTATTGCTACATAAAGTCTTTCACACTTAGACTTAGCGTGCCTTAGCATTCGAATATGTCCAATATGTAAAACATCAAAGCACCCATTGACAAAACCTACTATCATCCTATAATATTCTCTATTATAGAAATAATTTCTTGATAATCATGGTTATCACGATCTTCTTTACACTTTAAGCAAGGAGTTTTCATTCCACATGGCCCGTGAGAAGATATATCGACATAAAAGTTTTGAGGGTATTGAACCATCTTTAAAGATTGGTAACCTGTTAACACTATTACTGCCGGTGTATTAAAAGCTGTGGCTAAGTGAGTTAAGCCGCCTTCAGAAGATAGTAAAAGTTTAGATTTTCCAATTATTCCGCCTGAAGTTCTAAATGTAGTTTTACCTCTTAAGTCAATTACGTTATTTAGTGGTAGTTTATTATCTTTTAAACCAATTTGAACAAAATTAATTTTATCTGAAAGTTTATCTACTACTTTTTGCCACTTATCAAATGGGTATTCTCTATTAACAGTATATTCAAAATTAGAGTTGGGCTCAATTGTTATATAGTTTTTTGGTAAACTATTTGCTATTTCATTAACTTTAACTTGCTCATCTTTGTCTAGATAGATTTCACATTTTAATTTAGGGTTTTGAATATTATAAGCGCTGCAAACAGTTTCTATAATATGTTTATCACTTTTATGATAAGCTTTATCTCTAGTGTCTTGTATACAGTAATTTGAATCTGGATTGTTTAGTACAACTTGTACGCCAAAGTGATTATCAAACTCTTGCACAAAATTTGGATTATTATAAAAAATTGGCGATTTTATAAGTTTCGTAATACCATTATGAAGCTCAAGAGGTATAGTTCTGACGCCATGGCGTTCTTTTATCTCTCTAGCTAAAGCTGTCCAAGTTAAATATCCGCCTAATCCCATTTAAACTCCCTTAAGAACAGAAATATATTTTTCTGCTGCTGATTTTATATTTAAGTAATCGCATTTTATTTCTATTTTTTCTAATTCTACTTTTGGAATATCTAATTCATATGGGTTATCATAATCTGCTAATTCAAAGTTATATTGATTATTTTCTTTTATAATAATCCCATTATTTTTTACTATCTCTCTAGTGCCGCCTGAGTCTGTACATATAACTGGACATCCTTGGGATAATGCTTCAACTACTACATTTGGACAATGATCTAGCCAAGCTAGATGAATCATCCAATCGCATTTTGAATACACCTCTAAACAGTTTTCGTGCGTTATATTGCCAAGATAAAAAATATTCTGAGATTTTATATAGCAATCAGGATTTTTTCCTAATACCAAAAGCGCATCTTTGTTAGTAGAGTTTTTTTGAAAAAAGTCTATATTTTCTTTTAGCCTTTTCTGTCTATGCCAGCTAGCAGAACATACAAAAACTCTTTCATAGTTTTTTCTCCAATTTAAAAAATCAGAGTTGGGATATACTGTTTTAAAATCAATGCCATTATGAATGATAGAGCCTTTTCTATCTCCCCACCATTTTGTAGTCATTTTTTTATCAAATTCTGATTGCCAAATAATATGATCAGAATTATCATAAGCCTGTTTTATAAGCTTATTATGAGTATGAAACTGATCAGGCTTAAACCATATTCCATCTAATCTTTGAACTACTCTAGCTTCTGGTCGTGGAGTTGTGGTGGGCTCTATAAAGATTAGCATTGATTCATATAGATCATTGGACCCTACTATATCATGGCCCATTAATGTCAGCTGACTAGCTAACCTATGAGCAAATGAATTGGGTCCAGAGTTTGAAGAAAAATTTACGTTAGAAAAATGTATTTTCATGTCATCATTTTATTTATCTCTTCCATAAAAGATGATCTGCAACTTTCCATAGATAGAGATTTATAGTTAATTCTATCTTGGTACTCTAAAATGTTTTGAGAAATTAATTCTAGCTTATATAAAAATTCTTCAAAGTCACAGAATTTTTCTCCATGCTGTATACATCCCTCTACAATTCCGCCGCCGTCATTATGATAAAGCACTGGCAAACCAGAGCATGCACCTTCAATGTGGTGCATTCCACATGGCTCATGTCTAGAGGCAGTGACGTATATATCATGTTTTCTCAACTCATCTCCCAAAGCTTTTCCATGGAGAGGAGAAACAATAGTCGTGTTTTGTGGGGTATATAAACTTGAATATCTTCCAACATAAGTAAACTCAAATTTGTCATTATTTTCTAAGTACTCATCTATTGCTTGATATATGTCGAACCCTTTAAGCCAATTATCAGACCAGTGGTGAGTGACTAATTTAATTTTATTATTTACTGATTTTAAATGAGGATAAAAATGTTTTTGATTACAACCATTATAAATTACAGCGCTATTTTTTATGTTTTCTCCACCCTTGTTTATGAAGTAACTCTTTAGCCAACTGCTTATAAAGATTACTTTATCAACTCTTTTTATAGTCTCTAAAATAATATTGTCCATAAAATCAGTGTTTTTTCTAGCATCACACTCATTTACTCTATAAAGTATTTTTGTAGTTGGGTTATTTTGCTTGTATTGTAACGCATGGTTAATAGAATATCCTTTATCCCCTGGTCTGGGGTCTATAATAAAAATTATATCGATTCCGTCTACAAGATCAAAAACTACTTCGTGCCCGACAGATTCTAGCTTTTCTACCATGAAAGTGACAAAATGAGAACCGCCACCATAAGGTTCATTTCTAGGAATCCTATTAAAAAAAACTTTCACTTATACATATCCTCTACTTCTTAAATACTCTGCTTCTAATTTTTGAAACTTCGCATCATCTGATTGAAATGTTTCTTTCTTAAGATCAATTGAATAATGATAAGAAACAAATGGTTCAAATATCCAATTACCTGCTGATTCATGTAAAACTGGTAAGTATAGCGCTTGATCTCCAATCCTCTTGAAATATTCTCCATCTTCTCCACGGAAATTTTTATCGTCTACTTTTTCTATTAGTGACTTTCTAAAAGTTTTTAAGTGCGATGATACCCATGGGTGTACGTAAGGATTGGCTTCTCGAGGAAGTGGCCTAGATATATTTTGATGGGAAAATGACCATCGATGAGCTGTCCATAAAACATCAACATTATTTCTAATGTAACTATTATTGATAATGCTCAGAGCATCACAATCGCATAACCAGTCATCAGCATCTAAACGACAAACTATATCTTCTGGTTGGCATTCATCTAACATATCAATAATATTTGCAACTTCCCATTTTTTCTCAGTGTTTACTTTTACAGATAGTTTATCCTCTCCGAGAGAAAAGCTTTTTCTAGCGTTTTCAATCATCTGCTGCGTTTTATCAGTAGACATATCGTCTCTAATAATAATTTTCCAGTTCTCGTGTGTTTGAAACCAAACTGAAGCTATGCTTCTAGCAATTGTATACTCAGCATTAAATGCTGGCATAATAAAAACAAAACGATTATCCATTATTTTTCATAACCTCTGGTTCTTCTCGATTGCTTACAATATGTGGATATGGTTTTTCAAAATCAACTTTTGAATGAAAGACCCATCCGCCCATTTCTGTTGAAAGCCTATTTGCTAAAGAATCTATATCTTCATTGGTTACTTCTGACCAACATTTATCAAAAAACATATTATTCTCTGGCGTATCTTCTTGACTAATATTATATAAACTTTGCCAATGTTTAGACCAGTAATTTTTATAAGTCTTAATTTTTCTAGATATATTCATCCAAGAATAATGATGAACTCCAGGTATCATATCAGTAACTCTATTAAACCAATCTTGGTAATTTTCTAAAGCTTCACCAGCATTTGAGAGTGCTGCCATTCTTAAATTATGAGCGTTAACATCATAAAAACTAGCATGCGGAATTCTTTCAAAAGTTTCTGAATGTACATAATCGCAACCATCTGTTCCTAAAGACGCATACAACTTTCCATTTTCATCTTCTTTTCTAAGTTCTTTAGGGATTCCATGGGTTATTTCCGGAATATTTTTACTTAATCTCCATTTCCATGGATTTATATCAGCTCTAACTTTTTCTGAACTACCCCAATATTCAATCACTGGAAGAGAAACTAAAACAGCATGCTTAGGAAAATTTCTGCATAATTCAATTATCTTAGGAGAATCTTCTTCATGAACAATTTCATCACAGTCCATCTGCCAACAATATTCTTTAGTACAAAAAGATCTAGCTACTGCTTTTTGCTCACCATCAAATACGGCGAATCTTGGGTCATCCCAATCTCTTTTTTGCTGTTTGGCTATTATTTTTTCATTATTTTCAGCTAACTCTAGTACTCTTTCCCAAGTACCATCCGATGATCCACCATCTAAAACTACAACCTCTTCACAAAACTTAAGCATAGAAGTTATTGATTGTTCAAATGGATATTCTTGAGATATTGCATTATAAACTGTAGTGTATCCAGAAATAGAAGGAGCATAATTCATAGTGTGCAAAATGCTCGACCAGAATCTTTCTCTTGCAGCATATAAATAAGCTTCAGTGTCAAATGGATCTTCTGTATCAAACCAAATTTCTTTTGAGTGCTGAACAAATTCGTTTACATGGAGCTCGCAGCCGAGCATTTTTGCTTCAATGACCATCCTTGGACATGTGTCACCACCTTTTGGAAGATAAACAAAACCTTCTGCTTGAGCCATTTTTTCTAGAACTTCCAAATACGGAACATTCCACAGTACTTCGTATTCTTTATTGTTTTCTTTACACCAAGCTTCTGCATCGTCCATCCCCTTAATCCAACTAGGAGATCCAAGTACTAGCCAGCCTTTCTTTTCGGTGTCTTTGTATTTTTCTTTTAACAACTTAACAGAAAGAAAAAACTCTTCATCAAAAACACTAGATAAAACTGTATTTTCTCTTTCTCTTAAAAATGGAAATAAGCTAAAATACTTTTCTTGTTGCGCTTCTGACATCCACCATATTGATTTTGATCCATACATAAATGCTGATATCATTTTACCATGCATTTGTTCGTGGCAGTCACAGTCTTTCTGTTCTATAGATTTGTGTTTATCTGCGCTTCTGTACTTACAATATTTATAGTCATATTCAAGTATCGAATATTGAATATTAGCGACTATTGTTGGAATCATATCTGGCTTTAAGCTAGCATAATTTCCAAATACCCAATATTTTTGATGCCCAGCTTCTAAAGTTTTTATATTAACGTCTCTTGCATGTAACTTATAAACTTTAAGTGGAGAAGACTTGATTAGCGCTTCAGAAGTAAGTTCAGCTCCACCTACATAATCGTCTACGAACATATCTGAAACAAAAATGATATCTGCATCTTGCGGTATCTGAACAGATTCTTCATTGAAAAGTGATTGATTAAACATTTGTACCTCTATTGACAAATAAATTTAATTCAAAAAAAACTCTTGTACAATTGTTTCAAAAGTCTCTATATTATTTCTGTATATCAGTTCTGAATCAGTTAATCAGTTAATCAGTTAATCAGTTAATCAGTTAGATATAATCTATATTATATTATATTAGATATAGAAGTACTAGTATATACAGTATCAGTCTATATTATGCTTTTGAATATGTAAAGCTACTACCACTCAATACTGTAACGTTGGTTGCAGTACCTGGTGATATGCATAGAGTTGGCTTAGCAGTTCCAGGTACTATGATATTCCCTGAATAAGTATATTCTTGATTTGGGCTTGACGATAATGAACCAGCATAATAAGAAGTTCCACTGGTACCATTTTCCATAACTGATATTTCGACAGGATGAAGTCCTGCGCCGGCAGTGACTGTATAGTTAATCGTAAATGATAACCTCATAGGCATTTCTTGATGATTAGTTGAAGTAACTGATAGTACTCCGCTGCTAAAGTTTACTCCAAAGGGAGTTATAGAATCATTCCAGTTTGGATTAGTCCAGTTACTAGTTTTATATACAATCGCCTTAGTACTCATCGTATTCGATTGGCTATCTGCCCACATAGATTTGACAAGAAAATCACCTTCGTAAATCGCCCCGGATACTACTAAGTCTCCGGATGCTAGTACAATTCCAGTATTTAAAGTGCTATTTTTTCCATCTCTAGAGCCTGACATTAGTACTGCGACGTCGAGCCCTAGCCCCGGACCAACAGTTGATTCATTTTGTTTTGTTGTTTGAGTTGAATTCATCATAACGACGTCAGTTTGTCCGTCGACTTGGAGCATTCCATCCCTATTTGTTGATTCTACTCTAAAATCGTAAGCGCTCGAGCTGTCTTCATTAACAACAACACCATAATCTCCTACATCAAAGACATTTTTAAACAACCCAGCGCTAGGTTGAGCAAATACTTCAAAAAACGCACCGGATGCATCTTTGTGCTCAACAATTGCTGCTCTATTTTTAGGATATAAATAGATGTTCGCCGAAGCTGAAACATAGAGGTCCCCAGCGTTTTCGAAAAGTGAAGCATCAGGGGTTAGTCCATCATTTTCCGAATCCCAAACAATTGCGCTGCGCTGATCTGAATCTAGAATAATGGCTGTACTGTGTCCAGATCCTTGATAAACACCAGAGCCTGATATATGCAATACACCAGACATAAAAGTGTCTCCGGCTACCACTAACGTCCCTTTACTACCTGCTACATTTCTGCTACCTTTGCTTCCAGATATGAATACGTTAACATCTGATCCTAACCCTTCTAGAGCAACAGTAGCTTTACTGCTGCCCATCATGATCTGGTCCTCTCCTGCATCAACGGCAAACATTCCAGGCCTAAGGTCTGTTTCTACTCTAAAGTCTAGATTGTCTTCACCATCATCATTAATAACAACCCCAGTATCTCCAATATCTAAAACATTCTTAAAAACACCATCTGCTGGCTGTGCAAAGAAAGAAGTAAAGTTTCCAGCAGCACCAAATCTTTCATAGACCGATAATCTATCTCCAGGTTCTATTTTTACGTCATCTGTCTCTGCTCTTATTATAACATCATTAACACCAGAGAGATATAGTTCGCCACCGGCCTCGTAAATCTGAGCATCCGGTAAGCCTGTAGCATCGCTGCCAGCCATGGTGTCCCATATAATTCTACTATTAGTATCTGGAACTGAAGATAAGACAATTGCTGCTGCAGTTGAACCCTTATAGTCATTGGAACCTTCTATAAAAAGAGTTCCAGATGTTACTAGATCTCCATTAAATACAGCAGTCCCTTTTGTTCCAGAATCTTTAGAATCTTGTGTTCCATCAAAGAATATGTTAACGTCAGTTCCTAAGCTTTCCCCAGCGGCGGAGGTTTGATTACTTCCAATTAGAACTTGATTGGTTCCAGCATCAACTAATATTGCGCCAGGAAGAGTGTCTGATGCTACTCTAAAGTCATTAGTGGCATCCCCATCTGCGTTAAAGATAACTCCTGCAGCACCGACCCTAATTGCTTCATCATTTGTACTATTTATGATAGTAGTGAATGCGCCCTGTTCTTCGTTGATCTCAAGTGTATCTGTTCCAGCGTTGAGCCAAATTGCTGTTGGTATATTGCTTGATTCTACTTTAAAGTCAATATCTTTAGCTAATTCATTAATAGTAACATGCTTTTGTCCACCAGCGGATCCTGCTCTTAAGAACTCTTCGCCCATTGTTCCAATTACTACTCTCCCGATGCCACCGGAGACTATTACTCTATCTGAGCTACTAAGGATTAATTCTCCACCGTCTTCATAAATTGCAGCGTCTGGAGTATTACTATCTGATGCTGTATCCCAAACTATTCTACTGGCCGAGCTTCCAGGCTGGCTATTTAATATAATTGCTGCACCTGCCGCGCCTTCATAGGGTCTATAGCCTTCGACAAAAAGTGCTCCAGAAATAACAGTATCTCCTCCGAATACTGCTGTACCGAGATCAGTAGTGTCCTTTGATCCAATAGTACCTGAAACAAAGAGCGCAATATCTGTTGCTTCTCTAGGTTGCATCGCTCCAACGTGCATAGTAGATCCGGATAATAATACAACTTGCCTGCCGGAAGGACCCCCGGCATATAAGCCACCTAATCTCGCTGTTTCTTCTAGTGCAGACCCATTAAAAGTCTTAAAGACTATATCATTAGTACCTGCTTGAAGACCGGTCATACTCCCGCGCACTCCGCCTGAACCTGCAAAGCTAATTGTAGAATCCTGTCCGTTTAAGGCTCTCTGTATTCTAACTTCTGGAGAGGTGTCTTTAATATGAACGACAGACAGAG
>MDTB01166088.1_pt1 | contig 20632 bp, 15 predicted proteins | sample 811161 | NCBI WGS metagenome assembly MDTB01 (sample SAMN05326650, study PRJNA326480) | marine metagenome | isolation source: seawater | place: Mediterranean Sea | collected 2009
AATAAATTTTTTATTTTTATTTTTATTTAATTTATGATATTTCTGCATAATTAAAAGACCTACAAGCTCACCTTGAGAGCCTGCAGCTGGCTGTAAAGTAGTTCTATGCATACCTGTTATAGAATTAAGCATATTCTCTAAATCGTATAGAATTTTTAAATATCCCTGAATTGTAGATTCGTGTTGATCTGGATGAATTTGAGTAAAATTATCAAGAGAAGCTACTTTGTCGTTAATTTTAGGATTATACTTCATGGTACAAGAACCTAGCGGATAAAAATCTTTATCAATATGATGATTTTTTATAGATAAATTTATAAAGTGACGAACCACTCCAGGCTCTGCAATTGACGGTAAATTGATAGATCCATCTCTTATCATTTCTACATCAATAAAATCATCAAAGCTAAGATCTGGAACATCTAAATCTGGAACATCTAGATAATTATCTACTGTCTTTGTTTTTTCTATAATTAAAGGAGTATCTGTGTGATTCATATTTTTTTCAAAACCTCATCTTTTGTAATTTTAATAGCTTTATCTAAAAGCTTAACATCTTTACCGCCTGCTTTAGCGAAATGATTTTTTCCACCACCTCCTCCATTAATGCATTTAGCAGCAATTTTTATTATTTCATTAGCTTTTAATTTTGGAATAAGATCATCAGTTAAGGAGCATACAATAATAGGGCGACTATTTTTAATTAGACCAACCAACATAATAGAGTTATTTTTTGTTTTTTTTCTAAACCAATCAGAAAGAATATTTTCATCAATATCTTCTTTTATAACCAACGAAAGAATCTTGACATTTTTAAAAGTAACTATTTTTTTTATCAGCTGTTCAATTATTTTTTGCTGCTTTTCAATCAACAGTCTTTCATTCTTTTTTTCAATTTCAAGATTCTTTGTTATTAAATTTTTAACAGTATCAACCAAACTATCTTCAGTCGCCCCTAACAAAGATTTAAGAGATTTTATTTTTTCATAATACGAAGACATTAAAGATACGGAGCTGATACCAGTAGCAGCTTCAATTCTTCTTACCCCTGAAGAAAGGGCTGAGTCTGAAAGAATTTTAAAGAATCCAATTTCACCAGTCCTAGCTACATGAGTACCACCACAAAGCTCTTTGGAAAAGTCTGAAATATTAACTACCCTAACAATATCTTCGTACTTCTCTCCAAAAAGAGCTACTACGCCATTCTCTATAGCATCTTTATAGTTTTCCACATTAGTTTCTAATTTTATATTATTAATTATATTTTGGTTAACAATACGTTCAATTTCATAAATTTCTAAATCACTGAGCTTACTTGAATGAGTATAATCAAATCTTAATCTGTTTTTATCTACAAGAGAGCCTGATTGTTGAACATGCCTACCCAGCACTTGCTTTAAAGACTCATGCAGTAAATGAGTAGCTGTATGATTAGATCTTATTTTTTTCCTATCATCTTTTATGATTTCAGCTTTAAACTCAGAAATATCAAAATTTAAACTACCTTTTTTTAGATTACATATATGGCATATAACACCATTTACATTTTGGACATCTAGCACATCTAAATAAATAGATTTATTGTATATCTTACCTCTATCTGAAACTTGACCACCGGATTCACAATAAAAAGGGGTCTGATCTAAAACTATATAATACTTATCTGAAATCTTGCAATAAGCCAACATATTACAATCAGCTTTAAAACAATTGTATCCTATAAAATTAGTTTCTATTTTTTCGGTTTTTGAAATCCAATCTATATTTTGGATCTCAAAGCTATCTTTTTTTAACTTTTTAGATTTAATCTTTTGCTTTTCCATTTCTTCTTTAAATTCATTTTCATTTACTTGCATATTCTTCTCAGAACAAAGCAACTTTGTCAGGTCAAAAGGGAACCCATATGTATCATAAAGTTTAAAGGCACTACGACCTGAAAATTTTTTGTTAGACTTTAATGCAATTTCATCAAATTTAACCAACCCTTTTTCTAGAGTATTTCTAAATAAGTCTTCTTCTCTATCAAGAGTTTTGACAATAAAGTCTTTTTTTGACTTTATTTCAGGATAAAATTTGTCTACAGTTGAAATCAAACTGTCAACCAAAGAACTTAAAAAACAATTTTTAATTCCAATCAAATCACCATATCTAACAGCTCTTCTTAAAACTCTTCTCAAAACATAACCCCTTCCATCATTAGATGGAATAGCGCCATCCGCCATTGAAAAACATAACATTCTTAAATGGTCAGAAATAACTCTATGAGGGGTTCCATTTGTATTATTATAAATAATGTTTGATATATTTTCTATTTTATTAATTATAGGATGAAATAAATCTAAGCAATAATGATCCTGCGTATTGTTCATAACTGATGTGATTCTTTCTAAGCCCATTCCTGTATCAACATGCTTCATTGGAAGATTAGAAAGAGCACCATTCAAATCTCTATTATACTGTATAAATACCAAATTCCAAAGTTCTCTATAGTCTTGTTCGCAATTAACTCCATGCGGATTTTGTTTTGAAAGATCAGATCCAGTATAATAATGAATTTCTGAGCATGGCCCGCAAGGGCCGGTATCACCCATTTCCCAGAAGTTATCCTTATCACCAAATCTTAAAATTCTATCATTAGAAATATTTCTAACCTTTCTCCAAATATCATAAGATTCATCGTCATCTTTGTATACAGTCACCCACAAACGATTCACATCTAAATTCCAATGCTTGGTAAATAATTCCCAAGCCCAATTAATTGAGTCTTGTTTGTAATAATCACCAAAAGACCAATTTCCTAACATCTCAAAAAAAGTATGATGAAAATTATCTACTCCAACCTCCTCTAAATCATTATGTTTTCCACTAACTCTTATACATTTTTGAGAATTAACAGCCCTATTAAAGTCTGGCTTACGATTCCCTAAAAAAATATCTTTAAATTGATTCATTCCCGCATTTGCAAATAATAGTGTAGGGTCATTCAACGGAACAACAGGAGAACTTCTTATAAAAGGATGCTCTTTCTCTTTAAAAAAATCAATAAATTGTTTTCTTATTTCGAAGGATTTCATTACAGAGCTATTTGAGTTTCAACCTGTAAGTTAAAGTTAGCCTTAACTTCACCCTGGTTAACTATATCATTTATGTATGTTGTTTGGCCTTTATATATTAAAACAACACCATTAGACAGCTCCATTCCAACATTATAGCCATGTATAGTATTTGTACTGGGATTATCAAAATCAAATGGATCTCTATCATTATTTCTTTGATAGTATATTTCAGCAATTTTCAACTTCGGGATTCTTGATGTATTTAATTTCAAAGAAGCTAAAAAAGACTTGTTTTCTTGCTCATCACTAAAGCTAGATATAGTACTATCCCAAGTCTCTCCAACCATGTGTTGATACGAAACATCGAAGCCTAAAAGATTAAGCATAGCTAAACTTGAGCTAAAGTAAACACCTTTTAATTCTCCAAATTGAGCTAACTTATGACGCTTCGTAAGTACTAAATCATCTGAAATAATTTCTGCTCTATTTAAATCGTATGCCTGATCCCAAAAATTATACATAAAATGCCTTGAATTAATTCTTGACTCAACTTTAGTAGTAAATTTAAACTTTTGAGGGCCAATAGAATAAGATAATCCAAATGGAACTGCGCCCCAACCCAAGTTTTCTTCATATGCTCCATCTTGAATTTTATCTCCAATCATTTGAGCAAACTGCATATATATATCTATTTTTCTTGTAATCTTCAGACTAAAGTCTAAACCAATAGATGAAATATTGTCCTCAGGTAATGTTTGCCCAGGAATAAAAGAATTTACATCCCATGAATGACTCGAAAGACAAAGGTTCAACTCATCTGATGATAGACCAACAATTCCGTCATTGTCAAAACTTTGACACGTAATATTCCATTGATCGGAATTCTGATTATAAGCATCAATAGCATCATCATAGCTATTTTCATCGTTAGGGCTATCATCAAAATAATCAGGATACCCATCATCATCTGCATCCATTAAACCTTTAGTCATATCTAAATCAGTTGCAGCAAAAACACCAATATTTATTCTAGGAAAAAGGGGAAATTCTGTTCTAAACGCAATTAAACCTGGAACTCTTTTAAAATCACTAATTAGAATTTGACTTTTTATACCTTTCCCAAAATTTAATTGCATATCCATTCCTAGCCTACGAATGTTTGGATATTCAGTCATATTACTATAATTATTGACTATAATACCATAACCTAACGTAAAGCCCGAAACACCCCCTAATCTGAAGTAAAAGTCATCTCCTCGTTTATTATAGCTAAGATAATATATCTTATCTAGCAATGTTTCAAAAGCCTTGCCATCTGAAAAATCCCATGACTTCTCATAAAAGCCTCCTTCATCATCTATGTAAAAGTATAGGTCAAGCCCTAATCCAATTTTTCCAAAATTATACTCTGGCCTCATAGATATTTGATTGTAAATCTTGCCATCAATAGTTACAGAGCCAATACTTGCCTGATTCGGAATCAAAATAGATAATAAACAACTATAAGCAAAAAAAGATAAAATCCTATTCATTTAAGCAACTCCTTTTTTAATGAAAAAAAATTAATAAAATCATTCCAACGTACAAATAAAAAATTAATAATAGCGGCATGTACAAAACAAGCAATCTCCATCATTATAATATACCAGGGCCAGCCTCCGATAATAAAAAGATTATTAGCTCCTGGTGGATTCATAAGATATATATAGTTGACATCTTGTACGCCTAGAATATGATAAATAAATAAATTTATTAAGAAAATTACAGGTATTATAAAAAAATTCGATTTTAAAAAGATTTTATACCAATAGTTTGATCTTGGCTTTTTGCTTGAAAAAAAAGTAAGATAAAGAGGGACAAATAAAATAGTAGCATGAGAAACAAAATAATCTATATACATATAACCAGGATTATCAAAAAGCATACCAGGGTCATAAATATTAATCTGAGGAGTCAAAAAGGACCATATAGCCCCTGGAAATCCTATAAAAAAAAGAAATTCATAAAGATTCTGATTAAATCTCAACAAAACGACTATAGATACTATAACTGATATACCGCATAAATGAAGAGGAAGGCTATAACTGATATACCAAAGATTATTATAGATTTGATAAACTTGTGAAAATATAAATCTAAATAAAAATATGCAGCCTAAAAATTTAGAAAGAAAAATAATCCATTTATTGATATCAGCTACTTTACTTAAAACAACTGAAATCAATATTAAAAAGGAAGCTATTAAAGAAAAAGAGACTAAGTTTGTATAGAACCATTCATAGCTAAATATTTCTATAACATAGGGGTTCACTAATCGGTACCTAAAAACAAGGTAACTTTTTCTTCTATAGCTTTTTTGAGCTTTAAATCTTCAGATAAAATTAGCTTTACCTTTTCTCTTCCCTGTCCAATTTTTTTATCCTCGTAAGAAAACCATGAACCTGTTTTTTCAATTGCATTCGCCTTTAAGGCCAAATCCAGGAGATCTCCTTCATAAGATATCCCTTTGCCGTACATTATGTCAAATTCAGTGATTCTAAATGGAGGGCCAACCTTGTTTTTTACCACTTTAACTTTTGTTCTGTTCCCAATAACATTTTCAGCATCTTTTATCTGACCTATTCTTCTTATATCAAGCCTTACTGAAGAATAAAATTTTAAAGCATTACCACCGGAAGTAGTCTCAGGGCTACCAAACATCACTCCTATCTTATGTCGTATCTGATTAATAAATATAATTGATGTGTTTGATTTTGAAACAATTCCAGTTAATTTTCTTAGAGCTTGAGACATTAACCTGGCCTGAAGACCTACATGACTATCACCAATATCTCCAGCAAGCTCAGCTTTAGGAACGAGAGCAGCAACAGAATCTATAACGACCAGATCCAAAGCCGCACTTTTAACTAAAGTTTCAGCTATATCAAGAGCCTGCTCTCCGCTATCAGGCTGAGAAATCAAAAGCTCCTCTATATTAACACCTATATTTTTAGCATACAAAGGATCCAGAGCATGCTCAGCATCAATAAATGCAGCATTACCGCCTGCTTTCTGAGCTTCAGCGACAACGTGCAAGCACAAAGTTGTTTTGCCTGATGATTCAGGTCCATAGATTTCAATAATTCTTCCTTTAGGTATACCTGCACCAACTGCATAATCAAGCGAAATAGACCCTGTAGAGATTCCTTCATACTTAGACTGCTTACTTCCATCCATTTTCATAATAGAACCTTTACCATACTGACGCTCTATCTGATCTATTGCAAGGCTTAATGTTTTATTTTTTTCTGCCATATCCTACCTTTTGTTGTAATTATAATTATATACTAAAATTACTTAAAATTTACACTATTAAAAAATGCTAATAAATCATTAATTATAAAATTTTCTAATTCTCCATTTGTTGTAAATAATCAATCTTAACATATTTAAAGAAAAATATGACACCATTTCTTTATGCAATTCTCTATTATTTACTTTAAAGACAATTTTCTTTGTATATATTTTATCGATATATTTAATAGCAATATAGGCGAGACCTACAGGCTTGTTAAACTTGTAGATATTCGGTCCAGAAACACCAGTAATAGCTATACCTACATCACTTTTTGTTAGGCTTGTAATTTTTTTAACCATTTCTAAAGATACTTCCCTGCTAACTGCGCCATATTTTGATATTTTTTGATTTGAAATCCCTAAAAGATTTGTTTTTGCACTATCCATGTAAGATATAACACCACCTTTGTATATCACTGAGCTTCCTGGAAACTTACTTAATAAAACTCCCAGAGCCCCTCTAGAGCATGATTCAGCGGTACTTATTGTTAATTTTTTTTCACTTAATATATTAAAAATGACCTCTTCAATTGATACATTTTTCTCGCTAAAAAAATATAAATCTAGCCTTGTTAGTAACACTTTCTTTATTTCTTCTAATAATATAGCATTTTTTTTATCACAAATAAGCCTAAGCGCAACACCTTTGTAACTTGGTAAAAAGGAAAACTTGACAATTGGAGAATAGAGGTCAATCAAATCTTTAATTTTACTATAAATCTTACTTTCTTTTAATGCAAAATTTAAAGTTTCAGATTTGGTGTTTTGACCTTTAATATTAGGATAAACTTCTTCCCTAAACATTTTTTTAAATTCAAAAGGAACTCCTGGAAAAACAAAAAAACAAGTATTTGATTTAAAAAATGAAAGACCAGGACATTCACCTGATAAATTTTTAATCAATTTAATTTTATCATCTGAACAAAAAATTTTAACAGCTTCATTTGTTTTATCATCATTAGTAGGACCTAATCCTCCAGTTATAAAACAATAATCAATATTTTTTTGAAATTTCACTGATTCTAACTTCTCAACTATACATGAAACATTGTCTGGTAAAGAAATGATTTCAGAAACAGCTATATTAATTGATGTTAATTGTTTTGCAAGCCAATTAGAATTTGTATCTAACCTGTAGCCTGTAATAATCTCATCTCCAATAGTGATAATAACAGATTGTTTTTTTTTGAGCATTAAATTATAGAACTTAGTTTTAAAGTCGAAACAATCAAAAGTGTCAGCAGTCCGCATAAAACATCATCTAATAAAATTGAAGAAACAGAATTTCTTAATTGAATCCTATATATAAATGAAGGTTTTACCCCATCCAAAATTCTAAATGTAATAAATGCTGTAATTAAATATCTTATATGCTCAGAACTAAAACTATTAGCTAAATCATTTAAATAATTGAAAAATAAGATGGAAATCATCATACCACAAACCTCATCAATTACAATTTCAGGAGGATCATAGTGATTAGATTTCAATTGGTATCTTTTTATTGATAAAAAAGCAATAAACAAAAGCATTATTAATACTGAAATTTGAAGATAAAAAGAAGGAACTAAAAAAATAAAAAAAAAGTAAATAACTAAACAAGAAAAAAAACTTGCAAGAGTTCCCTGTAAAAAAGGCATTCTACCTATATAAAAAAAAGTCACAACAATATAATTAAATCTATCTATCATTAAAAAATATCAACTTAAATGAACTGAAGTTCCAAAACAAATAATGAATACCTGTATAAAAAGTCAATAATCCAGTAAAAAGCATAAAAACATATAAAAAATAATCATTAAACAGACTCAAGTCTGCAAATATTAGATTTATAAACAAAACAACAATCACAACTATTTGAAGAGTAGTTTTTATCTTGCTTACTTTGCTAGTAACCAAAGTTGCACCTTTATGCTCCATAAAAACTCTCATTAATGTAACAACAACATCTCTAAACAAAATCATTGACAATATATAAATATCGACTATATCAGGATAAATATTGTAAAAACATATAAATATAGATACTACCATAATTTTATCTGCAAGAGGATCGATAAATGAACCTATTTTTGATACAGCATTATACTTTCTTGCAAAATACCCATCAAAATAATCAGTAATTGATGCCAAAACAAATAAAATTAGAGATATATATAGCAATCCTTTCAATAAAAAAACCACACAAAAAGGAGTAAGAATTATTCTAAGACTTGACAAGAAATTAGGTATCTGCTTTTGTAATTTGTAATTAAATCTCGATTCTATCTTCAATTGAGCTCTGTAAAGTTAATTGGTCGACATACTCTATATTTACGCCTATAGGCAAGCCTCTAGAAGGTCTTGTTATTTTTAAGTCATAATCTTTAAGAAGATCCTTTATATAAAAGAATGTAGCCTCACCTTCAACGGACAAAGGTATCGCCAATATAATTTCATTAACACCCGAAATTCTTTTTATTAAATTTTCAAAATTTAAATCATCAATAGTTATTCCATCTAATGGAGATATAACTCCTCCTAATACATGGTAACATCCTTGAAATCCAGATTTTTCAATAAAAAAAACATCTTGTTGACTTTCAACCACGCATATAATACTTTTATCTCTATTTGGATTATTACAAATACCGCAAGAAGTTAAATCTGTAAAACAGTTACAGACTGGAGCAATCTTAATAGAACTCTTAATATTTTTAATAGATACAGATAATTTATTCAAATAATCATCATCCTTGCTTTTAATTAAATCAAAAGCTAACCTCTCTGCTGTTTTTTTACCTATACCAGGCAATTTAGATAGCAAATCTATTAATCTTGATAATATTTCAGGATAAATGCTATTCATAAAACATTAAAAACCTGGAATGCCTGGCATTATGCCGCCTGTTATAGAGCTCATTTTCTTTTCTACTTGCAAATCAACATTCTTGTTTGAGGAATTAATTGCTACAATAATAGCATCTTCAATAAAATCTTTATCTTCTTCTAATAAACTTTTATCAATCTTGATTGATTTAATTTCTTTATGACCATTTGAAACAACAATAATCATGCCGCTAGAAGATTTGGTCTCAACTTCTAAATTACCAAGCTCCTCTTTAGCTTTATCCATTTCATTTTTCATACTTTGAGCTTGCTTTAAAAGTTTGGACATATTGCCACCTTTTGGAAACATACAAAAACCTCCTTTAAATTATTTTATTAATTTACCCTTTAAATCACCCATTGCAACATCAAAAAGAGGGTGATCTTGTGCTGTTTTATGATTAGCGATCTGACTTCCTATAGAACCATCTTTTTTTATATCATTTTCTGTAGAATGAAAATCATCTTTAATATCTATCGACTCCTGGATATCTACACTTACAATTTCCCCATATAGATTAAAAATATCTGATTTAATTTGATTTAAATTTTCTTTAAGCGTATTCAACTCATAGGTATTTAGGTTTTCAAAACCTATTTTAATTGAATTTTTTCCGTGAATTTTAATATCAGTTTTCTCTAATACACAATAAAGCTGAGGATTATCTTTTTTTTGAGCCATTAAAAATTCACTCAAATTGTTTTTAAAGCTTTTATTTAAACCAACTAAAGAGCTACTATCTTTTAAAACGTTTTTTTTATCTGAATTCTGTACATCATTGACCGACTTATCATCTAGCGATAAAGACCTGCTATTTAACTGAAGATTGGTTATTTTGAGAAAAAGATTTTCCAAATCAATAAGATTTAATGCTCCTTTTTTTGAATTAATAAATTCAATAATTAAATTTATTATCAATCCAATAAATTTAAAATCAATTTTTTCATTCGACAGATAGCTTTTTGTTTGATTTGAAAAATCAATAAAACTAGAGGCTTTAATATAAAAATATACTACATCTCTTAAAAAACAATTAAAGCCATCTAAGAAATGAATCAAAGAAAATCCAGAATCAGCCACACATCTAAGCTCAGAAAATATTATTTTATAATTTTTTTCTAAAATAGCTTTAAGAATAGCAAGATATTGTTCTTCTTCAATAATGCCTAAAAATTCTTTAACTGTGTCATAATTGATTTCATTATCAGAAAGAGCTATAACTTTATCAAGCAAACTTAATCCATCTCTCAAACTTCCATCTGCTTTTATAGATATGGCTCTTATTGATTTTTTATCAGCAATTATACCTTCTTTATTAATCACAAACATTAGATGAGAAGCTATATCTTTTTCATTAATTTTTTTAAAATCATATTTTTGACATCTTGATGATATTGTAGGTGGAATTTTACTGATTTCTGTTGTTGCTAATATAAATACTACGTGAGAAGGCGGCTCTTCAATCGTCTTTAACAGTGCATTAAATGCCTCTTTTGTAAGCATATGAGATTCATCTATAATAAAAACTTTATATTTTCCTTCAGCTGGTGAGAACCTCACAGAATCTTTTAGCTCTCTTATTTCATCTATTCCTCTATTAGAAGCTCCATCTAACTCAATAATATCTATAGATTCATGTGCTAAATTTACGCCATTTAAACTAGATGCAAGTATTCTTGCGACACTAGTTTTACCAACACCTCTTGGTCCAGAAAAAAGATATGCATGAGAAACTTTTTGTTTTAATAAAGATTTTGATAAAATAGCGGTTATATGCTCTTGACCAATCACTTGATCAAATTCAAAAGGCCTCCATTTTCTTGAAAGTACTGTATAAGTCATATTTTTATCTGTGCACCGTTGATTGAATCATTTGTTTACGATCTACAATAAAAAAAGATACTATTCTAAAGTTATTTATATCACATAAACCACTTCCTACCGTTGCTTCTTTCCAGATCTGGCGGGGTTTAGAAGCAATGTTATTGTATAAAGCTTTAAAAGTCAACATACTTTCTATATTATTTAGCGTTCATAATGACCCGCTCAACGGAATTCAACCCTGCATATAGCGGTTTTCAGGAAAAGAGGACCGCTAACCCTCCGTTTAGCACAGTATTATTTTTTATAATTACTAATAAATTTAGGGATAATTTCACCCTTATTTTTATTTAATTCTTTATTTGTATCTTCTAAATCTTGCTTTTTATAAAAACGTGTACTAGCATTATCCTGGTGTTCCCAATAAGCAGCAAAAGACTTTGAAGAATTTATTTTAAAATTATCTAAAAATTGATTCAAAGTTAACTCTAGCCTAATAATCAACTGATTTACAATCTCATCGCCATAAGTATCCGCAATAGAGGAAATACTATCATTGATGGGCTCAAATTTATCATTTATTATATTTTTATCAATCATTTCTATCTCTTAATGCTCCAAAAATAACCATAATACTGCCTAACCCAGCTAAAAAAGCTGATACATACACAAAATAATCAATATTGTTATTTTCAAAATAAGATCCCAAAACAATTCCTGCAGATAGACCTAAAATGCAAATCCCTAAAACTATACTTAAAAATGAAATAAAATTCAAAAACATAATTTTAAAAATTATAACCTACACCCATTTGAAAATTATTGACATTTTCAGGCTCACCGTTAAAATTATAATCATAATGACATCTTTCAAAAGAGAAATTTAAATTAAAATTGTTTTTAAGCTTCGTAGAAACCAGAAAACCAAAAAGCATATTCTCGTTAAAATCAGATGAAAAACTCAATATTTCTCTAGACATATTTTCTAAATAATAAAACTTGAGTTCTGATATGTTTTTTAAAACTTTATCACCAATTAAAATTTCCAAATTTATACTAGAAAAAGAATCTGACGAAATAGGATTATCAGGTTCAAAAAAAATATTATAATAGAAATATGCTTTAACCATGTCATAATAATTGTAAGAAAAATCAATACTTGTTCCTATTGAAGAATAAACCATTTCTTGCTCTGAATACGAAAGATACAAATCTTTTGGAATTGCAATCAAATTATCATCACTTAAAGATGTAACTTCGTAATCTGAAAACATTGCATTAATTTCTGGCAAAGCTGAATAGCTGTCTTTTTTAGGTCGAGTCCTACATCTTTCAAATTCATAAGTTGCATTGAAATACGATGGAACAAACAATGGGTCATTGTAATGAATTAGAGTTTTTATATTGGCAAAATCATTATACGATAAGTCAACTCCAAATGCAGTGCCCCATGAACCATCTTTATTCTTCAATGCATTATCGAGATTCTCTACCTCATATCTTAGATAATAATAAGAATCAGAATACACTAAAGCTGCAATCTCACTAATCAGATTAATATCATACCCTTTTCTATTCAAAAGATCATAGGTAAAATCAAAGGATAACGATTCAATAGGTTTTTTATTTAAATCTGCGCCAACTGCATGATTTTGATTCATATCAGATACAAGGCCAACCCCCATTTTTAAAGGAATGTATTTAGATACGAATAAAGATGCATGAGCACCTAAAATGGCCCCATTGTCTGAAGCTTGACTTAGATCAGATACAAACACCTTAAAGCTTATAAAATTTCTATTTTTAAATTCAAAGTCAACTCCAAATCTATTAGTCAAAGGATAATTGTATTTATTAGTATAATTTTTTATTACTAATCCGTGACCAAATGTAACATTATCAATAGAGCCAGATCTATAGTTGATATAATTTGCGCCATATAAATAATCCAGAGACTTTATTTTTGACAAAAAATTTTCAGGCTTACTCCAATTTTTAATACTAGGTGAGCCATCTAGGGCTATATACTCATCAAGGATTAGGTCTACAGTCAAATACTTATTTTGATATTTGGGATTAAAAACAATTCTAGCGTATGGATTATTTTTTATAGTAGAAGCAAAAACTCCCAATTTGTAAGTAAAAAACTTTTTCTCTGGAGGACTGTAAATACTAATTACTGAAGATGTTGAATCAGAATAATTTGGAATTAAATCAAAGTCATTTAAAAAAAATTCTGTTTTAGGCTTTTTTAATTCTTCTTTTATGATTTTTGCAGAATGCATGACTTTTTCTGGAAGAAACCCTTCTTCAGATGAAGCTATCTCAATTTCTCCACCAGTATATGATAAAGCCTTATTATTAGACTGAACAATAGTCTTTAATTTAGAGTATCGATTAAAAATATTAACAGAATTCTTTATAGAATAAATATGGTCATCTCTATTCTTAAGAGTAACTAAATAACCAGAAGAAGAAACAGAACGAACTTGAGTGGTTCCAGTAAATACAAAAAGAGGAATAAGTTGACTAGAGTTTTCAAAATAAATACTACCATAATTTAAATCGATTTTTTTTAATTTTGATTTGGGAGCTTTTATTGAAACTTCACTCATTTCGCTCATAGAAATCATAGCAGAATAATCTAAAAAAACAACAGAGCAATAAGAATCTTTGTATGTTCTTACAACATCCCCTTTATAAATATATCTACCAGCTACAGCACTAAGAATTGGAACTCTTTTTTCTTTAGATAAAATTTCAACATCGCCATATGCATTTGCAATAAAACCAATCTTATCATTAGATAAACATAAACTGAATATTAAAATATATGTTTTAAAAATATTTTTCATTATTGAGCGCTTCTATTATTAGTAATCTAAATATAATATTTATTTTATAAAGGAATAAAAGAAAAATGATTTAATAGTGCGGAGAGAGGGAGATTCGAACTCCCGTTAGATTTTCATCTAAACACGCGTTCCAGGCGTGCACCTTAAGCCGCTCAGACACCTCTCCAATTGTGGGCGATGAGAGACTCGAACTCCCGACTTCCTCCTTGTAAGGGAGGCACTCTAAACCAACTGAGTTAATCGCCCTAAAACAAATACTAAAAGGATAATTTTATAACTTCATCTACCTCTTTTACAAATGTTATTTTTAAATTCTTCAATATATTCGCAGGAATATCTTCTAAATCCTTTTTATTATTATATGGAGCTATAATACTTTTTATACCTGCCCTATGAGCCGCAGTAACTTTTTCTCTTAAGCCACCAATAGGTAAAACATTTCCTCTGAGAGATATCTCACCAGTCATTCCTAGTTTACTTTTTATTTTTTTATTTTTTAACAATGAAACCATCGCAACAACCATTGTTATTCCTGCAGAAGGACCATCTTTTGGTATAGCACCTGCTGGAACATGTATATGAATATCGTATTTATTGTAAAAACTTAAATCTATGTCTAATTTTTCAGCGTTTGACCTGATGTACGAAAAAGCTGCCTCGGCAGATTCTTTCATAACATCACCAAGCTTACCTGTAAGTTTTAAATTGCCCTTTCCAGGCATTTTAGATGTTTCAATAAATAATATATCTCCACCAAATGCTGTCCACGCCAAACCTATCGCAACACCAGGCTTTTTACAGCGCTCTGCAATCTCTGAATGAAAAACAATAGGACCTAAATATTCTTGAACTTTTAAAGGGGTTATTTTAATCTTTTTTAAATTTTTCATTGATATATCTTTAGCAGCTTTTCTACACAAATTAGCAATTTGACGTTCTAAATTTCGACCCCCAGCCTCTCTAGTATATGACTCAATAATTAATTTAATAGCTTGCTTATTAAAAAATATCTCTTTTGAAAGCAAACCATGCTCTTTTACCTGCTTAGGTATAAGATAATCTTTGGCTATTCCTATTTTTTCTTCAACAATATATCCTGAGAACTCTAAGACTTCCATTCTATCTAATAAAGGAGCTGGAATCCTATCAATCTGATTTGCAGTGGTAATAAACATGACATTAGATAAATCAAAATCCACTTCTAAATAATGGTCATTAAAAGAGAAATTTTGCTCTGGGTCTAAAACTTCCAATAAAGCGCTTGAAGGATCACCTCTAAAATCTGTACCAAGTTTATCTATTTCGTCGAGCATAAAAATCGGATTTTTGGTAGATGCTTTTTTTAAACTTGAAATAATTCTTCCAGGCAAAGCACCAATATATGTTCTTCTGTGGCCTCTGATTTCAGCTTCATCCCTAACGCCTCCAAGTGAGATTCTTATAAACTTTCTACCCATAGAATCGGCTATAGATTTACCTATAGAAGTCTTACCTGTTCCTGGAGGACCTGCAAAACATAATATAGGACTTTTTAAAATATCACCCTTTTTAGACCTCTCTTTTTTAAGATTTCTGACTGCTAAATGCTCTATTATTCTATCTTTTATTTTACTTAAACCATAATGCCCTGTATCCAAGACTTTTTTTGCATTAACTATATTAGCATTATCCTTACTTTCATTGTTCCAAGGTAAAACTACCAACCAATCAAGATAAGTTCTTGAAACCGTATACTCTGGAGAATGAGATGGTATTTTCTTCATTCTATTTAATTCTTTATAAGCAATCTTTTTTACGTTTTTAGGCATTTGAGCTTTTTGAATTTTTTCATCAAGCTCTTGAAACTCTAGCCCAGGGTCATCTTCTCCTAGCTCTTTTTGTATAGCTTTTAACTGTTCTCTAAGATAGTACTCTCTTTGTGACTTTGTAATTTCATCTTGAACATCTGATTGAATTTTTTGACCCAATTCAATTCTTTGAATTTCTTTTGATATCAAACTAACAACTTTATCAATTCTTTTACTTATATCTACACACTCTAAAATATTTTGCTTTTCATTTATCTGTATATTTAAAAAAGATACTGCCCTATCAGCAATTTTGCCTGGCTCAACTATTGTAGATAATGTATTTGCCTGCTCTTCTGATAAATAAGGAGCTAAATCAATAAGCTGATTAAATAAATTTACCAAATTAGATATTTTGCCATCAATGTCAGAGTTTTTAGGTACAACTGGCTCTATAATTTTTTCAACTGTAGCGGTATGATAAGATTCTTTTTTAAAAAATTTATTAATCTTTACTCTTCCTATTCCCTGAACAATAGCTGACCTTGAATTATCTGGCATATCAAAAATCCTCATAACTTTAACTAGAGTACCTACATTATATAAGTCTTTAGATTTAGGATTCTCGATAGAGCCTTCTTTTTGAGCAATTGCAACAATATGCTTGTCATCGTGTTTATCTATTTTATTTATCAAATCTAATGAATGTTTTCTTCCAATGTATATTGGAATAATCTGTTGAGGGAAAAGGACAGTGTTCCTTAACGCAAGTACTGGATAAATTTTATTATCTTGTTTTTTATTAGATTTTTCTTTCATTCTTTATAATACACAATAATTAATAGTGAGCGCTAATTTAACATTATTACTTAATTAATTCATAAATGATTTTGATTTTTTTAGCAAAAGTTCTTTAAGCTTTTCTAAAGTTACATAACTAGTAGGGACCAATATCAATGTGACTGCTGTAGAAAAAAGTACTCCAAACCCCAAAGAAACTGCCATAGGTACTAAAAATTTAGCTTGAATACTTTTTTCAAAAATTAATGGAAGAACTCCCATAAAAGTTGTCAAGGATGTCAATAGTATAGGCCTAAATCTCACTGGACCTGCGCTTAATGCAGCTTTAATATAACTACCATACTTTAATTTATTTCTATTAATATAATCCATCATAACCAAACTATCATTAACAACAATTCCTGATAAAGCAGCAATGCCTAGCATAGAAAGTATAGAAAAATCCATATTTAAAAACAAATGACCTAAAACTGCACCTATTATTCCATATGGTATTGCAGTCATAACAATAAAAGGTTGGTAATATGATTTAAATGGGATAGCAAGTAACATAAAAACAATTATAAGCGCAACCAAATAATTACTAAATAATGATTCTAAATTTTCTGATTGTTCTTTTTGTTGACCAATTAAAGAATATGAAACGGAAGGATATTGACTTAAAATATCTTTCATATCATTTTTTTCAATGCTGTTTATTATTTCATTTGAATTAGATATAGATTTATCAACACTGGCTGAAACAAACATTGACCTTTTTCTATCAACACGATTAATAGAGGTATAGCTATCCTCCGCCGACAAAGAGCATATAGCCTTCAAAGGTATAAAAGTATTGAATTTAGTTTTAATTAATAAATTCTGCAGATCAATTACAGAGGTTCTACTGTTATCTGTATACTCTAAAATAACCTCAACCTCATCTCTGCCACGTTGAATCGACATAATTTTTTTACCTTGAAAGGAATTTCTAATAAATCTTGAAACATTTAAAGCGTCCACACCATAATATTTTGCTTCTGGAAGCATTTTAACAATAATTTCTTTGTTACCTTTATTGTTATTATCTATTATGTCATTAACACCAGGATACTGATTTAAATTCCTCTTAAAAAGATCTACAACAAAAGACAGATCATTTATATCATTACTATTAAATTGAAACTTAATGTCTTCACCTGCAGAAAATAAATCATAGGCGAAATTTAATTCTTTTAAACCTGGAATATCGCTTGTTCTATCTCTCCACAAACTCGCAACCTCTGAAGATTTTATTGAGCGATACTCAGCTGGAGAAAGTTCAACCTGAACTTCGCCTAAATTGCTACCATTAAAAGAACTTTCTAATGGAGAACCTCTGCCTGATGTTCCTTGCTTGTATGGCTGAGCACCAACAACAGTCAAAACGTTACGTATCATTCCTTCTGAACTATTAATTTCACCATCAATTTCTAACTCTAATTGCTTGATTGAATCTAAAAGAATATTGACTGCATTTTGAGTCTGTTTTATAGTGCCTCCATCAGGAAAAACAATCTGAGCACATATTGTATCATTTTCTAACGGTGGAAAAAAATTAAATTTAACTATGCCACTATATATAATGCCTATTGTAATGATAAACATTGCCAAAAAAACAGATAATGTCAGGAAATTATTTTTTAAACATTTTTCCAGAAATGGCTTATAATAAAAATCTATTATAAGATTTAAATTTTTATCTATTTTAATACGAATTGAATCCCAAAAAGATTTGATTCTAAGTAAAAATCGTATTTTAGGAAGCCTTTCTTTAGAGTGCGCTAAATGGAATGGCAAAATAGTTAAAGACTCAAATAAAGAAAAGAATAAGATAGGAATAACTACTAACGGAAATATTTTCCAGGCAGATGCAGATGCGCCACTAAGAAATAACATAGGAGCAAATGTTGCCATTGTAGTTAAAATTGCAAAAATAACAGGCGTCGAAACCTCTAAAGCTCCATTTATAGCTGCATCTCTGGAGCTAAAATTTTGCTCTTTATACTTATAAAAATTTTCACCTACAACAATAGCATCATCTACTACTATGCCTAAAACTAAAATAAATGTAAATAAAGAAAGCATATTTATAGAAACATCTAAAGCCGGAAAAAACCAAAGGGCACCTAAAAAAGAAATAGGTATTCCTAATGATACCCAGAAAGCAAATTTAGGCTTTAGAAACAATGAAAGCACTATCATAACTAAAACTAATCCTATAGCAGCGTTTTTTATTAAAAGATTCAACCTGCCGCTTAAAAAAACAGATTCGTCATTCCATACCGAAAGCTTAACTCCAGAAGGCAGTATTTTATTTTTTTTATTTACATATTTTTTTACTTTTTTTGAGATTTCTAAAGCATTTTGCTTACCTATCCTAAAAACCTCAATAAAAGATGAGTTTTGATTGTTGAATTTTACATCTATATCATCGTTTTTAAATCCTTCTGTTATTTTAGCTATATCTGAAAGTCTTATTTTTGAATCTGAGATAGTAGAATATATTTCTATACCTCCAATTTCATTTTTTGTTTTACTGTTTTCTTTTACTCTTATAGCTGTTTTTTTATACTCATTTTCAATTTTACCTGCAGGTAGTTCTAAGGAATTAAACTTTACAGCTTTTTCTATATCATCCATTGATATATTATGCCTTATCAGATCAGATTTATTTGATTTAATAAATATAGCTTTAGTTTTAGAAATACCAATTTTTGTTAAATCAATCCCATCTATCGCATCTAAATCGTCTTTAATTATACTTGTCAAATTAAATAAAGACTGTTTACTTAAGTCCCCATGGATACTTACGTAAAGAACAGGACTATTTCTGATAATTTGAGTCACAATAGGAGATTCAATATCTTTTGGGAAATTTGTGATTGAAGATATTGCAGAATTTATTTTTTCTTTAATTAAATCCAAATCTTCATTAGGGATAATTTCAACAGCTACTAAACCATAACTTTCAGATGCAGAAGATGAAACTTTTTTTATACCAGAAATACCTTCAATGCCTTCTTCGATAGGTATGCAAATACCTTGCTCTATATCATGAGGTGAAGCCCCAGGATAAACCACAGAAATAGTAATAACATCAACCTTGAGCTCAGGAAAAATTTCCATCTTCATATTGTAAAAAGACAAAAAACCACCAACTACAATTAGAATCATTAATAAGTTAGAAATAACTGGGTTATCAATAAACCATGTTATAATCCCCTTCATTTTTTTACAACCTTCATACTATCAACATAATAATCTAAAGCTGTTAAATTCACCAACTTATTATTCAAATCATTAAATCTAACAACACTGCTATCTCTATAAGATTTAATTATTTCAATCCTTTCACTTATAAGCATATTATTATTTATGCAATGAACCATATTTCCTTCCCTTATTGATTTATTCGGAATTATATAAACATCAGAAAAAGTTTTAGTATAAACTTTAGCTTGAACAAATAAATTGTTGTCAGCAAAGATATTAAATTCAGAAAAATCTTTTAGAGAAAAATTCAGATGTATAGACTGAGTCAGTCTATCCAATGCTCCTGAAATACCTTCAAAGTCAGCATCCATTTGATATGTTTTTGAACCTATATTTAATAAGATCTGAATATCTAAATTTTTATGAAATTCCTCAAAACCATCTATAAAAATCAATTCATCTAGATATACCGGTAACTTTAAAATCATGTCGTCTACAGAGTAAATTGTAGCAATAGTATAGCCAGGAGAAACAACCATTCCTTGACTAGAAAAATTGCTCCTTACCCTTCCATTAAAAGGAGCAGTTATCGAAGTCTTTTCAATGTTTAATAAAGATTTTTCATAATTAGCTTTTGCAGCCTCTAAACTTGACATAGAACTATTTAATTGAGGTATTTTTCTAGCTAGGCTTGTCAAATCTTTAGATTTATATTTATCTATTTCAATTTGAGATCGATCATATATAGCTTTTTGCATCTCATTTTCTAATTTTGCTGCATCTACTAAGGACTTAGCATTTATTCTATCAATTCTATAGTAAGAACTATCTATCTGAGCTATCAATTCATCTTTTTTAAAAATGCGATTATTG
>MDTB01073886.1_pt1 | contig 20631 bp, 24 predicted proteins | sample 811161 | NCBI WGS metagenome assembly MDTB01 (sample SAMN05326650, study PRJNA326480) | marine metagenome | isolation source: seawater | place: Mediterranean Sea | collected 2009
TTTGTCTTTTTTTTCATAAAAAAAATGCAAGCATCTGCTAAATCATCTACAAAAATAAGCTCTCTAAGTGGTTTTCCAGATCCCCAAACAATTAAAGTTTTTTTTTTATTTACCTTACACTGATAAGCTTTTTTTATTAAAGCAGGGAAAAAATGTGAATTTAAATTATTATAATTGTCGTTTGGACCATAAGTATTTGATGGCATAAGGCAAATATAATTTGTATTATACTGTTTATTGTATGCCTCACACATCTTTACTCCAGCAATTTTTGCTGTGGCATAAGCAGAATTTGTCTCCTCAAGTTTACCTGTTAAAAGGTATTTTTCTTTAATTGGTTGTTTTGAAAATTTTGGATATATACAACTTGAACCTAAAAATATTAATTTTCTTACTTTATTTTTAAAACTTCCATGAATTAAATTATTTTGTATTTGTAAATTCTCGTAAATAAATTCCCCTCCATGACGATGATTATGATAAATACCTCCAACTTTAGCGGCTGCTATTATAACCAAATCAGGTTTTTTTTTTTTTAGAAAATTAAAAACAGCTTTTTGATCAAGTAAATTGAGGTTTTTTTTGTCAGCTAAAATTAGATTTTTGTACTTATGTTTTATTAAATTTCTAAGAATTGCTGATCCAACTAATCCTTTGTGTCCTGCTAAAAAAATTTTCATATATTTAGTGAGAAATTTTTTTAAATTCTGACTTTATCATGTCAGATATTAATTCGGTTAATTTTGTTTCTGGTTTCCATCCTAATAATCTTTTCGCCTTTTTTGAATCTCCTAATAAATTGTTAACCTCTAATGGTCTGTAATAAGCTTTATCACATGCAACAATTGTATTTCCATTTTCATCTATAGCTATTTCTTTTACTCCATTTCCTTTCCATTTAATTTTTATTTTTAAAAATTTCGCTACTAAATTAACAAAATTTTTTACAGTTGTTTGATTTCCTGTTGAAATAACAAAATCATCAGCTTTTTTTTGCTGTAAAATTAACCACATAGCTTTTACAAAATCTCTAGCATGTCCCCAGTCTCTTTTTGAATATAAATTTCCTAAATATAAAGTTTTTTGTTTTTTCATTTTAATTTTACACATTGCTTGGACTATTTTTTGTGTAACAAAAGTCTCTCCCCTCCTTGGGCTTTCATGGTTAAACAAAATCCCATTGGATGCAAATATATTGTACGCCTGCCTATAATTAATTGTTATCCAATGAGCATATAACTTTGCAACTCCATAAGGGCTTGCGGGATGAAAAAGTGTATTTTCATTTTGTGGAATTTTTTCATTTAGTCCATATAATTCTGATGTACCCGCTTGATAGAATTTTGTTTTTTTTTCTAAATTATTAAACCTGATAGCCTCTAATATCCTTAGTGCACCTAATGCATCTGCATTTGCAGTGTACTCAGGTGACTCGAATGACACTTGTACGTGGGATTGTGCTGCTAGATTATAAATTTCATCTGGTTTGATCTGTTTTATTAATCTAGCGACCGAAAGAGAGTCAGTTATGTCTCCATAATGTAAAATAAATGTTCTGCTGTTTAAATGAGGGTCTTGATAAATATGATCTATTCTTCCTGTATTAATTGATGAAGATCTTCTTTTTACTCCATGAACAATATATTTTTTTTTTATTAGAAATTCTGCCAAGTATGACCCGTCTTGACCTGTTACACCAAATATCAAAGCCTTTTTTTTCATATTTAAATACTTAACTAATTATTTTTTAAAAAAATATTTAACAATTTCAGAAAGTATAAGCAATCCATCTTTTAAAGCATTAACTTTTTTTTTTCCTCCTATTCTTTCTCTCTCATAAGAAGGTAGGCAAATATATCTCATTTTTTTCAATTTTGCCTTGATTGGAAGTTCAACACAAATTCTAAAGTCTCCATTTATTAAATTTAATTTTTTAAAAGAACTGGTTTTACCCAAAATATAAGTATAAAGGATATCAGTTATTTTTAAGTTAAAAAATATGTTTCCTGTTAAGGTAAAAAAGAAATTACCAATTGTTGTGATTAAATCGTCATCGTCGCTGCCTCCTCCGGGCTTTTGATATCTTGATCCAAAAATCAGATCCTTATCACTACACTCTTTTAACATTTCTGTAAGATATTTAGGATTCATTGATCCATCTGCATTAATTATACAACAGTATTCTGTTTTTACATTATTAATACCCTCTATTAATGCATTACCATAACCATTTTTTTTTTGTTCTAAAATTTCAATATCATAAAATCCTGTTATTGATTTAACGGTTTCAATATCATTCTTTTGTAATACAATTATTTTTTTACATTGATATTCTTTCAACTCTTTCAAAAAAACTGGTAATGACTCTGCCTCCTTTTTAGCAGGTATTATAAGAGTTAAATTATTCATGAGAAAAAATATTATTTATATATATACTCAATTGTCTTCCTAAAAAACATTTTATTTTTAAAACCTTTTTTTTAAAAATATTTTCTTATTAAAACTATCAAAAAAGGTTGAGAAGTATTTAACCAGCTTATAATACATTTTATTATTTCATATCATTTAAATATGTATTAGTGTAATTTGTTTACTTAGTATTATCAAAATATGGCATTAGTAAGTATAATAATACCTTATTTCAAAAAAAGAAGTTTTATAGAAAAGACTTTGGAATCAGTTCTTAGTCAAACACTTCAAGATTTTGAAATTATATTAATCTACGATGACGAAGACAAGGACGATTTAGTTTTTATAAAAGAATTAGTTAATAATAATCCTAAGATAAAAATTATTGAGAATACAAAAAATCTAGGTGCTGGGGTTTCAAGAAATAAGGGTATTCAAAATTCATCAGGATCAATAATTGCTTTTTTGGACGCTGATGATTATTGGTTCCCTGAAAGGCTAGAAAAGCAAATAAATTTTATGATTGATAAAAAATATAAATTTACTTTTTGTAATTATAAAAAAAAAAATGGCAAAGAGATTAGTGTTTTTAGCAAAAAAAATAAGATTTCTCATGAAGATTTACTAACTGATTGTGAAATAGGTTTATCAACAGTTTTATTACTCAAAACTGAAATAATTGAAAATTTATTTCCTCCTTTAAAAACAAAAGAAGATCTGACTGCGTGGTTAAAAATTACAAAAAAAAATGTAGATGCGTATAATTTTCCAGAATATTTAGTTCAATGGAATTATAGCAAAAATTCTCTCTCCTCTAACTTCCTTCAGAAAATTATTGATGGTTTTAAAGTATATAATATTTATATGAAATTTAACTTTTTAAAATCGTTATATTATTTATTGTTACTTTCTTTCAATTCTATTAGCAGAAAATTTTAAATAATTATAAATAGACACATAAACAATTATATTTACAGATATGATTAAAATTAGAATTTTTGAATTATAAATATATTTTAAAGTTACAATAAAGCATACTAAATTGTAAAAATTTATAATAAAAGTTGTTATAAGATGTAAAAATAAATTGTTTTTTATTTTACTATTATACTTTAGATGTTTGTAAATAATTTGATGTAAATGTGTAGTGTCAGGTTTATAAGTTTTGCTTTCTTTTAAAGATCTTCTCATCATAGAAAATAATAATTCAAAACAAGGGTACCATAGTAGAATAACAACAAAATAAGGAGATATTGAATTATTATCTGAAGCAAAATTTATCAAAAATATGCCAGAAATTAAAGAAAGTATATAAGAACCAGAATCGCCAAGATATATTAAACCTAATAGGTTTAGTGTGAGCATCAAACATAATACATATAGAATATTTGATAGAAAAATTTTATCAAAAATAAAATTATTTAGATTAAATAAAAATATAAAAAAAATGATTATATAATAGGTAATAACAAGTCCATTAATTCCATCTAAAAAATTTGTTCCGTTAATTAATACTAATAAACAGAAAGTAACAAACAGGATATTTACCAAATTTATTTCAAGTAATTCATCTACAAATTTAATTTTTGTATAATTGATCTCAATATTTATTAAACTGACAAAACAGATTACAATAATTAATTGTAGAAAGAATCTCTGGCTAACACTATTTATTCTTCTAATATCTGCCATCAAACCAATAAAAAATACTGATAACAAAAATAAATAAAGTAAATAATTTTTCTCAATAAATAAATTATAATAACTTAAAAAAAAAATAATTAATATTCCACCTAATAAATTACTATTATTTTTTGTAGAATATTTTTTGTGATTCTCAATTTTTTTATCAATTAAAATATTATATTTTTTACAAACAGCCAAAAATATTATTGAAAATAAAGCATAGAAAATTATAAAATTGATATCCATAAATTTATATTTATTTATATATATTAAAATTTAGATATATATTACAATTTCACTTGATGGAAAAAAATAAAATTTCTATAATTACTGTTGTAAAAAACTCTTCAAAGACCATTGAAAAAACTATTCAAAGTTTATTAAGTCAAAAGTATAATAACTTAGAATATTTAGTTATTGATGGAAAATCAACCGATGGTACCCTAGAAATCTTAGATAAGTACAAAAAAAATATATCTTTATTAATTAGTGAAAATGATAAAGGTATTTGGGATGCAATGAATAAAGGTATCTCGTTAGCAAAAGGAGATATTATTGGTTTCTTAAATGCAGATGACACTTACACTGAAAATTCTTTAAATATTGTAAATGATTATTTTAATAAAAACGAAATTGACTTTTTATTTGGTAGTGTCGAAAAATATAAATTAATGCATGGATATAAACCGTGGAAAATTAAATGGAGTTTTGGTTTTTATACGTCCCATTCGGTTGGATTTTTTATTAAAACAAAAAAGCATAGGGAAGTTGGCTATTATAATACTAAATTTTTAAGCGCTGATTTAGATTTTTTTTATAGAATGATTGTTAAATTTAAACTTAAAGGTATTGGAACAAAAAAAAATGAAATTTTAGGAAAATTTAATAAGGGCGGTTTTTCATCTAAAATAAATTATATTGATCATCTTGAAGATATGAATCTAATTAGAATTCATAACAAACAAAAAAAAATTTTTGTTTATTTCTTATATATTTTCAAAATATTAAAAAAACCCTTAAAATTCATATCTGCTATTAATAAAGAAAATTAAAGTGTCTTATATTTAATTTTAAATTCTTTAAAACTTATTAGCGATCGGTCCCTTTTTGATAAAATCGGTTTTTCTGTAGTCCATTTTGATTTTACTTTTTTATCATTATATATTATTCCCGACTCATATTTTGCATTTCGATACTTTTCTAAATGATATAAAACTGTACATTGATTACTTAAACACTCATAACCGTGCCCAAAGTGTTTTGGTATAAAAAGCATATCACCTTCGTTTAAAAAAAATTTATATACTTTTCCGAAATTTTTTGTTTTTTTTTTCAAATTGATTACCACATCAATTATTTTACCATCTATTACATGTAACAGCTTTGTTTGTTGATTTTTTACTTGAAAATGTAATCCTCTGATAACATTTTTTTTCGATTTTGCTATAGCAGTAAATTTTATATTTAAATTAAATTTTTTATTTAGGAAAATTTCCTGGAAATATCCTCTTTTATCGAAAAATTTTTTTTGATTTATTTTAATTGGATCACTTATATTTTTTAGATTTAAATACATTGTTTAATCCGTTATTATCATAAAATTATTTAAATTTTTCATCTAAATAAAATTTTGTTGAATTTTTTTAGCCTCTAGAAAATAAATAGTACATAATATCATCATTGATTGAATAGGTGCAAAATATCTATCAGCAGCTGTATCTGCCATAAAATATTTGATTGGGACATTGTAAGCTGACCCTTCTGACATGATCATAATACCTGCCAAAATAACGCTATATAAAAAAATAGTTAAAAAACAAAATTTAATTTTTTCATTAAAAATTATCTTATCGAAACTAATAATATTTTTTTTTTCATTAAAAATAATACATTTTGAAAATACAAACACGAAAACTAAAATAGTTATAACCATTTGTTTATTTATTAAAATTTTATTAATTAAATATAAAATAAATTTAAAATCAAATAGATTATTGATTAATCTTTCCCCTGTTCCAAGCATCATTCTGGCAGAAGTCATTTCAACAAAATTGTTTGAATAAATTGACCAATATAAAATAGGTAGAAGACTCAATAAAGATAAAAATATCAACCTTTTCGTTAACTCTAGTTTGGATTTTCCATAAATTACTAAATACGAAAATATAATGCAGAAAATAATTGCAAGACCCTCTACTTTTAATAGTGTAATTATAATTAAGCTAAAAAATATAAGTATTAAGTCTAGTTTGTATTGTTTGTCAGAAAATTTTTTATCAACAATGTCATTTATTAATTTTAAAAGAAATATTGAGTATAAAGAAATTAGTGCATCTATTTCACCATTAATTATTCTTTTTTCATAAATAAATAAAATAAGAATTATAAAAACCATTAGACTAAATTTACTTTTCAAGTTTTTAGTCAAAATAACTATCGGTGGTAGAGCAAATATTAGACTTGAAAATTTCGGAAAAATTTCATTCCAATCTCCAATTACAGTTGCGAGTGTTGCTGATAAAACTGGAGCAAATATAGGATAATCTGAATGACTGTAATAAGGACTGTAATTAAAAAAATTATTAAGGTTATTTTCATAAAAAATAATTTTTGCATTAAACAGCCAAATAGATCTTGCGTCCCAATCAGATACTGGACTCATCAAACTTATGATACATAATACACAAAAAATTGTAATAATGAGCCTATTATTTCTAAAGTTAAGGTAAATACAAAAGATAAAATTTAATAAAATTAAAATACCAAATAAAGGAAAAAAAAATTTTATTTTAAAAATTGTAAAAAAGAAATAATTTAAAAATACCAATAAAAAAATAGAAATAATCGAATATTTTTCATTTATCCGACTAGCATTGAAAAACATATATTGTCCTTAGTTTATCATTTAGCTTACATGCAACAAAAAAATTTTCGTCTGATGAAATTACTAAATTACTTTCTTGATTTAATTTAGATGGGTATGAAGCCTCGATAACGCGATGATATAATTTATGATGGATTTTATCAAGTTTGTTATTAGGATCGAATAAATCATCAGCTAAATTATAATATTTTATATTATTTCTTTTTATTAAAGTAACAATATCAAAGATTTTTTGATTTTTTATACCATCCTGAAGTCCAATATTTTTTTTAGTAAACAAAAAAAAATATTTAATTGAAAATGAGTTTCTATGTGCAATTAAAATAATTTGTAAAATTAAAAAAAAGATTAAAATAAAATAAATAATATAGTTATTTTTTTTTTGAAAATTCATTTTATTTAAATTAATTTTTTAAATTTTAAATATCAATAAAAATATTTTATTATTCACTAATTGATCTAAAATTCTTGTTATGACTATTGAAATTCATTTCATCACTATAATTTATAAGGCCATCTAAACTATCAATATTAAACTTTATTTTTAATCCGATTATTTTTATAATTTTTAAGCCCAAGACAATTACGAATAAAGGTATAGGTAATAATATTTTTCTTTTTTTACTCAAAATTTTAATTAGATCCTTAAAATATATAAATTTTTTGCTACAGCATAAATATGGAGTATTCGCATAAAATTCATCTTTTTTTGAAATTTCATAAATGAAATTAAGTAAATCATCATAATGACACATATGTAATTTTTGATAACCTTTTCCAATTAAAGGAATAATGGGAAAATTATTAACAATATTTTTTATATTATCCAAAGTAGAAGTTTTATCTCCAAACAAAAGACCGACTCTCAAATTAATAATTTGATACTTTTTTGACATTGCCTCAATTTTAAACTTAGTCTTACCATAGATAGATTTTGCGTTAGCAAAAGCGCTTAGTGTTGAAATATTAATAATTTTTTCAACTTTTTTACTCTTCGCTGATTTAAATAACTTTTCTGTACCCTCAAAATTTACCTTTAAAGATTCATCTAATGTTTTTGTTGAAAAATCATAAGCCGCATGAATTAATAAATTACACTCTTCTAAATAATTTTCTTTAAATTTTCCTAACTGTCTCAGGTTAAATAAAAAATTTAGATTTTCTGACTTACTTGACAACGGAATAACTTCCCAACCCTCATCCTTAAAATATCGAGTAAGCTTTGAGCCTAAAAAACCATTTGCACCAGTTATTACACATTTTTTTTTTTTCATTTAATATCTTTATTATGCAAAACCATTCTTAATAAGTTTAACATTGAAAACGATGTTAACGGAGATGTATCTATTGAATTTAAAACAGAACTATCAGACAAATAAATGTTTTTTTGTCCATTTAATTTTCCAAATTTATTTACTGAATTAATTTTTTTTGAATTGTTGGTCATTGGGAATGAACAACCTAAATGATTAGATGCTCCTATTTGATTAAAATAAAATTTTTTAATTAATAAATTCTGGTTTTTTTTATTAAATATTTTTATATACTTGATGAAATCTTCTATTTTAAAATTTTTATTGTCTTTTCCTGAAATAATAAAGTGATTATTTTTTTTTTTTATTACTATTTTACCAGAAAATTTTTCATCTAAATAACATTGAGCCAAATAATAACCTTTTTTTAGCTTTTTTTTTTTATTCGAAGAAATTTTTTTATAAAAGACACTTATAGCATCTTTGTTTGAATAAATTTGACAATAAAATTTATATTTTTTTAAATTAATATCTATGAATCTGGATGACATGTTTTGTCTAATTTTAAGAATACAGTAAAAATGTCTGGTTTCTTTTAAATTAACCATTTTTAATTTTGAAATAGAATTTATTAATAATTTGGCAGTTTCTATAGGGCCACAAGATATAAAGACTTTGTCGTAACTAAAATTTATTTTTTTTTTATTTTTTAAATTATAAGATATTAGATTATTTTTTTTAAAATCGATTTTTTTTACATAAATATTATTTAAAAAATTGATTTTTTTTTTTTATTAAGAATTTTTTTAATTTATTTGTATTTTTTTTTTTTACGAAATAATTCCTGGTATTTAAATAGTTTTTTTTATTGATTTTTTCCTTATTATGCTTTGGTAAGCCAATTAAACTAAGCAAAAAATCGTATTTTTTTTGCAAACCAGAGAAAGAGGATTTTTTGATTTTAAAATTTTTTAAATCATAATTATATGAATTTCCTACTACTCCTCCCCAAAAATTTGATTGTCCCCCATCAGAATGAGACAAAAAATATTTACAATTATTAAGCTTAGTATTATTAATTTTTAAAATTTTTTTTTTTAAAGTTGAAGAATTGTAATAAAACTCATCGTTTTTTCTTTATAAATAATTAAATAAATTAATGTTATTTTTTTTAAATTTTTCAGCTGGGGATAATATTGTTGATTTAATTCCCCTTAGATGTAAAGCATAAGCAGTTGTTAAACCAGAAAATCCGGATCCAATTATATAAATCATTAATTACTATTTATTTAAATTTATTTTCTGTCGAATCAGCTCCATAAGAAATCCAAATAACATCGAAACAAGAGAAAAAAAGGCTATTAGACTAAATAATGTAAGATATATTTTAGTTTCGTAAACTAGAAACAAAATTAAAAAGAATATTGATAATAAAATCAAAATTAAAAAGATTAATAAAAATAGTTTTAGTGGATTGTAGTAAATTATTGCCTCTATTATATATTGTAAAGTTCTTAATGAATCTTTTAGTATCTTGACATGACTTTTACCTGTTCTAACATGATATTCAATTGGCTCATATTTCACAAATTTGCCGTTCAACATATAAGCCAATGTCAATGATGTAGTGAAGCTAAAAGTGTTACATAGCCTTGGAAGAAAATCACATATTGTCTTTTTAGAAAATATTCTCATACCTGAGTTGGTATCTATTATTTTTCTTCCAGTTGTCCATTCAACTAAAAATTTTAAAAATTTTCTAAATATAAACTTTAGTGGTGAACCATCATATACTTTACCTTTACGCGCACCTACAAGCATATCTAATCCTATTGAATTTTGTTGACTATCAGAGTAAATTTTTATTAGTTCTGGTATATGCTTTGACGGGTAAGAACCATCTATGTCGGAAATTAGTATTGTGTCATATTTAGCTGCTAAAATGCCAGACTTCAAAGCGGAACCATAACCTAGATTATGTGGATGTGATAAAACATTAACATCACACTCTTTAATTTTTCTAAGACTATTATCAGTTGATCCATCATCAACCACTATTATTTCAAAGTCTTGTTGAGTTTTTTGTGCTTCTAATTTTATTTGATTAATACAATCAATGACTGCATTCTCCTCATTGTAACATGGCAGTATAATTGATATCATAAGTTACCTGATAGGCTATTATTTTCTAGCCATTGACTTAAGCACATTAAATTAAAAATTTTGAAACTTTCATCGAATTTATTACCTTGATGACTTTTCCAAATTTTATCAATTTCATCAATATTAAATATATTTTGCATTTTTTTTGTTTTAATCAAGTAATAACCCATCTCCTTAAATTTACCGTTATCTTGTAACCATATACCTATTGGGGAATTAAAGCCGCTTTTTTTTTTTAAAAATGACATTTTTGGAAGCTTATTTATCATAGCGTCCTTCAATATTCTTTTTCTTTTAAAAAAATTCAACTTAAAGTTAATAGGAAGAGAAGAGGTATATTCTATCAATTTACTGTCTAGAAAAGGTACTCTAGCTTCTTGTGAGTTATACATTGTTGATCTATCTATTTTGTAAAGGACATCATTAGGAAGCCATGTCTTTAAATCAATATAAAGATATCTATCGATATAATTTAAATCTGAAACTAATTTATTTTGCTCATCAATATAATTTAAAAAATCATAATTCATATGCTCATCTAAATCGGAATTTATTATTTTTTTTTTTTCAAACAGTGTAAAAATCTCTCGCCATAAAACATGAGAATAATTTTTATCATAAGATATTCCGTTAATAAATTTATTGATTTTATAATTTATTCCTATTTTAGAAACTTTACTTTTAAATAAAAAATTCAAAATATACGTAATTAAATTTAATCTAGAGGTTATTTTGGGGAAAAAATTTCGTAACTTATCTGCTATAAAAGTATCATATCCACAAAAAAGTTCGTCTGCACCATCCCCTGAAAGAACCATTTTTGATTTTTTTGAGGAAAATTTGGACAAATAATAACTAGCTATAAAAGATGTATCAGACATTGGTTGATCCATAGCATCTACTATATTTGGAAATTCATTTACTAATTGGTTTGCAATAGGAATATTATAACTAAAAAGATTTGCTTTAAAAAACTCCGAAATTAATTTTGCATCTTTATATTCGTCAAAATCTGCCTCTTTGAAAGCAATATTGTGTGTATCAAAATTATCACTTTCCGTATTTTTTAATTGATAGGATAATATACTTGAGTCCAGTCCACCAGATAAAAAAATTCCATTTGTGACATTACTAAAAAATCTTTTTTTAGTTGAGCCTTCTATAAGTTCACTAATTTTTTTGATCGAGGCTTGGTAATTATCCTTAGTTTTATTTTTAAAATAATTTTCTAAATGCCAGTATTTAATTGATCTTAAATTTTCGATATTATTTTTATTTATAATTAAATATGATGCAGGTTCTAAAGAATTTATATTTTTAAAAAATGTTTGATTACTGATCAAATAATTTAATGACAAATATTGATTTAAACTTTTCTCATTAAGTTGTAGTTTTGCCTTAAGCTCTTGTACCGATAAAAAAGCTTTTATTTCTGAAGCAAAGATTAACCCATTTTCATTTGAGTACGAATAAAATAATGGTTTTTCACCTATTCTATCTCTGGCCATTATTAATTCTTTTTTCTTATTGTCCCATATTATAAACACAAACATTCCTTCAAATCTTTTTAAACAATCTATTCCCCACTCTTTATAAGATTTCAGAATAACCTCAGTATCGCCATCGGTTATAAATTTATGCCCAAGTTGTTTTAGTTCATTTTTCAACTCTCTAAAATTATAAATTTCTCCATTAAAAATTAAAACGTTTTTACTATTTTCATCTATCATTGGTTGCTTTGATTTATTTAAATCAATTATTGATAATCTTGTGTGACCTAAGCAAACATAATTATTTGTGAAGTATCCCTCATCATCAGGTCCACGATGTTTCAGTTCTAAATTCATTTTTTTAACAGTCTCTAGAGATGGTTTTTTTTTAAAATTACAGATGCCTGATATACCACACATAAATGTTTAAGATTATTTTATATTTTTATAATTAAAAGTAATTTCATATCTTATTTATATAGTTAATATAAAAATATTACATTCATTGAAATTTTTGAGTAAATCTTTATGCTAATATATACTCAAAATGTTGAATAATTATATAAATAGCAAACATCTTACCAATAATAAAATAGAAGAAATACGGGAAAATTATATTAATGCGAGATCATTTAATCATATCATATTCTCTGATTTCTTTTTAATCAATCATATTAAAGATATATTAAATAAATTTTTTGACCTACGAAAGAAAAACACCAACGAAAAAAAAAATAAAAATGAAAAATTTCAAAAATTAATAGCATTGTATTATTACTCAAACGGAAAACTTAACGAGGGGGCAATAGACATTATGCTTAATGCCAAAAATTTGAAAAGTAGAAGTAGTAAAAAAAATGGTCGATAATAAATATATATTTAAAGATTTTTTAAGAAAAATAAATAATAATTTTAAAAATAAATGATAACAATAATTTTAGTAGTTTATAAACCAAAGAAAAATTTGTTAGAAAATTTTTTTAAAAAAATAAATAAAAAAAATAACTTAATTATTGTGAATGTTGCTAGATTTGCTTTTTATGATTATAAATTACCAAAAAATACTAAAATTATAAATACAAAAAATAATGGTTATGGCGCAGCTATAAATCTAGCTTTGAAACAGTGCAAAACAAAATATGCCTTAATTTCTCAAATAGATGTGTATTTCAAAAAAAGTTTTATAGATAAATTCTTTAAATTTTCAAAAAAAATAAAAAATTTTGCAATTCTCATTCCTAACGAAAAAAATAAATCATCAAGAATTAATTTAAAAGAAAACAGTGATGGCGAGGCTTCAACAATGTTAATTGATGTATCGAAAGTAATGAAAATTAAATTTGATGAAAATATTTTTTTATACTTTGAGGAAACCGACTTGTTTCATAGATGTAAAAGAAAAAATTATAAAGTTTTAGATGTAAATAAATTTAAAATTCAAAAACAAAGAGCGTCATCAATCTCTTACAAAAATAATAGTATCGAATATTTAATGAAGTGGCATTACATGTGGTCTATGTTTTACTTTTATAAAAAAAATTTCAGTTATTTTTATGCCTTAAAAAAAACTTATAACTTTTTTTTAAAAGATTTAATCAAGTTAGTGATCTATATACTTATGCTCGACAAGTACAATATTCTTGTAAGATATTATAGAATTTATGGTCTATTGAGTTCTATTTTATGTTTTAAGTCATTTAAAAGACCGTAAAATTAGCAACAATTTTTTTAAATGAATTAATGGTTATGTTTTATCCAATTATTTCTATTCGTAAAACTATCTCTACATATATTATTTTATAAAATTGATTAATACCTGTTATTTCTTGATATAAATCATTAAAAAGAAAATTTTAAATAAACATTCCAAATTTTTAATTTTATTTCAGGACTTAATAACCAAATTTTTTATAATAATTCACTGTTTTTTTTAAACCTTCATTAAAATTTTTAAATTTTTTTTTTTTAAAAATATTTTTTAATTTCCTATTTGAACCATGTGTTTTAAGCATTTCCCCTCTAACTGATTTAATTTTTGTTATATTAAATTTTTTTAATTTATATAATTTCTTTATAATTTTTAAAAGCACATCAGTTCTTATTGGGTTGGATCTACAAATATTAATGATAGATTTATTTAAATCTTTATTAATCGATAAGTTTAAAATATCTGTAACATCATCAATATAAGTAAAATCTCTAAAGTTTAGTCCATTATTATGTAAATAAATTTTTGAATTTTTTTTAATAGAATTTAAGAGTTTATGGATAAACATATCGGGTCTACCTAGAGGACCATAAACGGTAAAGAATCTAAATATCACAAACTTAATTTTTTTTTCTAATATACTAAAAACTATTTTTTCAGATTTTCTTTTTGTTAATGCATATGGATTTTTTGGGTTGAGTTTTGCATTTTCAGATATTGGGTATTTTTTTTGATCACCATAAACCGAGCTAGATGATGCAAAAATAAATTTTTTTACATTAAACTCCTTGGCTAATTTACATAAGTTTTTTGTAGCAACTACATTATTATCATAATAACTCTTTGGATTTTTAAATGAGTATAATACCCCTGGCTGTCCAGCTAAATGAAAAATAATTTCTGGCTTATATAATTCGAAAATTTTTTTCACTTTTTTTTTATTTAATAAATTAATTTTAAAGAATTTAAAAAGTTTTTTTTTTCTTAGAATTGATAATCTTTTTAATTTAATTGAGCTTGAATAGTAGCTGTTATGATTGTCTAATCCTATAATTTTATTTTTCTTTTTTAAAAGTAAATTTGATAAATGAAATCCAATAAAACCCGAGCTTCCTGTAATTAATATTCTCATACGATCTATTTTAAAATATACGTAAAATCTCCTTTTTTATTTATATTAATTAATTGATACTTTCTAATAATTTTTTTATGAATAGTTTCAAGTTTTTTTTTATTTAAAAAAGAAGGTCTTCTTCTAATATCAAATTCTACCAAGATTTGTTTTGGTAAATTTTCATTTTCAAGAACTGAGTTTAAAACTTCAATTTCTGAACCCTCTATATCAAGTTTAAGAATATCAACTTGTTTAATTTCAAAATTTTGTAGTGTTGATTGATAGTCAATTGTTTTACATATGATGCTATTATCTGATATTCTTGAATTATATTTATTATTAAATGACAAACTTACATGGTTGGGATTTTTAGGATAGTATAATTTAACACTCTCATTATTTCTGTTAGAAAAAGCTTTATCAATATAAAAAATATTATCTGAATTTATATTTTTTAGATTATAATTTTTTGCATTTATATAACCAGTTTCATTATATTTTCTTTCTGTTGTTAATCCAAAGTTTCTTTTAACCTCATCAAAATAAATTTTAGATCTAGGAGTTGGATCTATTAAATAGATTTTAGCATTATAATAATTTATAATATCTATATCAAAACTAATATCTTCACCCACTCCGCAGCTTAAAACCGTTGGATTAATTAATTCTTCATCATATATATCATATCCTCCATAAATAGTCCCAAAATGCTTAAGTTTTTTATTATTTAATATTTTTGGTTTAAAAAAAAAAAATTTATTGTTTAAGGAATTAATAAATTTTTTAATCATTTATATTTAAAAATTTTTTAACTAATTTAATACTAGTATTTATTTTGATTTTTTTTCTAATTTGTTTGTAAGCACTCATATTTTCTTTGATTACGAATGGATAGGAATATTTTTTTGGATATGTGTTTATCAATTTTGTGTCAAAAAATTTTTCAATAGATTTTGTATTAGTCGAATTTTTATCTACCCCAATATTTTGGGACAATGAATATTTGGGATTTAAACATAATCCCTTTTCCTTAAAAATAGTAGCGTACCAAAAGATTGCCCAAGAGTTTAATCTTTTATCACTATTTCTTACAATTTGAGAAAAAAAATTTATTGAGTTTTCAAAATTAAATTCTTTAATATCATTCTTGCTCCAAGTTTTTAAAATTTCTTTTGGTTTTTTTTTAAAATGTTTCCACCTATCTTTCCAAGTTGCCCATCCCCAACAGTTCATACCTCTTGTTAGATATGCATCTTCCTTAATAGACAAATTTAAATTGTAGTTCCATGCAGAGATATGCCAAATTTTACGGTTTTTCTCGAATCTAAGTAATGATAAATTCATAAAACTTAAAAAGTTTTTGGATACAATAATATCGTCCTCTAATATTATTGCTTTTCCCTCTTTTTTGATTACTTTTGAAACTCCGTGCATAATGTTTTTTGCTAGCCCACAATTATTTTTTCTAATGAAAATATTTTTTGTTTTGAAAAATTTAACTTTTTTAAGATATTTTCTTACTTTGTCTATATCCTTTTTTTCTTTTTTACTTTTTGGTCCATCAGAAAAAAAATAAACTTTACTTTTTTTTGATAATTCATTTTTTTTAATTGAATTTATACATTTTTTTAGAGTATTTAACCTTTTATATGTAAATATAATAATTGGAGCAAGTTTTTGCATTGATATAAAGATATCTAATGATTATTAATTAGTAGTAATTTTCATTTCTTTTTTTTCCAATTTTTATTGTTATAGTAATTTAATATGCCATTAAACATAAAAAAATGTCGTAATTGCAACAGTAAATCAATAAAAGAATTATTTAGTTTGGGAAAAATTAAACTTACTGGAAAATTTCCAAGAAGAAATGAAAAAATTCCATTCGGTAATTTAACTTTAGTAATGTGTGCTTCATGTAAGCTTGTTCAACTTAAAGAAATTTTTAATATGAAATATCTTTACAACCAAAATTATGGCTACAGAACAGGTATTAACTTTACTATGAGAAATCATGTTAAAAAAGTGGTTGAAAAACTTACCAATATTGTTGAACTTAGTACAAATGATAAGGTTTTAGATATTGCAAGTAATGATGCTACACTTTTGAATTTTTATAGTAATAAAGTAATTAAATACGGTGTGGATCCAATATTAAATAAATATAAAAAAGAGTATAAAAGTATAGACTATAAATTCCCAAATTTTTTTGATTATAAAATTTTTTTGAAAAAGAATTCTAAACCAAAATTTAAAATAATAACAGCATTATCAGTTTTTTACGATTTAAAAAATCCAAATATTTTTTTAGATGGAGTTAAAAAGATTTTACATGAAGATGGAGTTTTTTATTTAGAGTTTCAAGATTTAATGTTAATACTAAAAAAAAACATGTTTGATACTATATGTCATGAGCATTTAGAATATTATTCGGTAACATTCATTAACAAAATATTAAAAAAACATAATCTTAAAATATTTGATCACTTTTACAATGCCATAAATGGAGGTAGTTCATCATATTTAATATGCCATAAACATTCAAAGTTTAAAGTAAAAAAAAGTAAAATTAACAAAATTTTACACGAAGAAAAAAAATATGGAATTGAAGAAGAGGCTACTTATAAAAGTTTTAAAAAAAGAATAGATAATTTAAAAATGAAAATTAATTCTAAGATCGAAAATATAATTAAAAAGAAAAAAGTAATTCATGGATATGCAGCTTCTACAAAGGGAAATGTGCTATTACAATACTTTAAATTAGATGGTAAAAAAATTAAATTTATCTCGGATAGAAATCCAAAAAAAAATAATCTTTATACCCCGGGCTCCAATATAAAAATTATAACAGAGTCTACATCTAGAAAGATGAAGCCAGATTATTATCTAGTTCTGGCCTGGCATTTTAAGAAAGAAATTCTTGCAAGAGAGAGAATTATAAGAAAAAAAGGAACAAAATTCATATTTCCTTTACCAAAAGTTGAGATAATATAGGGTATTTTATTTATGAATCTAATACATAAAGCAAACATCGCTCAAAGAGTTTTTAAATCTCTGGTATTTGGACAGGTTCCGAACTATGCAATTGTTTATGTTGACGGTAGATGTAACATGCACTGTGGATTTTGTGTTCATGCCGCTATGGATGCAAGAAAAACTGGAAGAATATTGCCTTCTGATTGGGGAAATGCTTTTAAAAGAGCTAAAAGTTTATTACATTTAACAATTACAGGTGGCGAACCTTTTTTAAGAAAAGATTTAACGGAAATTATTTCAGAAATAATAGAAAATTCAGGCGTGCCACGAGTTAGTATTAAATCAAATGGTTTTTATATAAATAGAATTAAAGAGTATATCCCAAAACTTATTAGTAGACATAAAAATACAGAATTTACTCTGTCAATATCTCTAGATGGACCAAAAGAGATCCACGACAAAGTTAGAAACTTTAAAGGTGCCTATGATAAAGTTTTAGAAACAGTTACAATAATGAAAGAATATAGAAAAAAAAAAAAATTTCTTTTTAAGATTGGCCTCTGTTATAACTGAAGATAACAAAAAAGCTTTACCAGATTTTTTGAATCAAACTGATCAATGGCCAATTGACTTTCATGAAATAATTTTATTAAGAGATGTACCAGACGAAGAACAGTTGAGACTTAAAGATGATTACGAACAATTATCAAGAAGACAACAAAAAAAAACATCGGAAAACTGGAAAAAAAGTTTTAACGGGAAGATCTTCGATAAATTGTACAAGGAAACAATTAAAAGATTAGATAAAAATAATAAACACTCTCCGTGTGTTGCGGGGTCAAGATTTGTAGAAATTTTTCCAGATGGTCTTGTAAGAGGTTGTGAAGTTGAAAAACTATGGGATATTTCAACTATTGGTAAAGTTGAAAAAACAAATGATATTGTAGATGTTTTAAATTCTAAAAAAGCAAAAGATTTCACTAAAATCGCAAAAAACTGTAGCTGCACTTTTGAATGTGCAAATGCTATTAGTACTGTTTACGATACCAAGAACTGGCCATCATTGATCTAGTAAAAGTGTATCAAGAAATAAAACTTTCAGTTATTATTCCAGCCTATAATCCTGGAAAAAAAATTATACCTTGTTTGATCGCCTTGGGAAATAATTTAAAATATTTCTCTAAAAGTTGTAAACTTATATATGAGGTTTTGATTATTAATGATGCTGGCGATGAAATTAATATTAATTTTGATCATAATATTCAAAATATTCAAAGTTTTAGAATTAGAAAAAACCGAGGAGTTGGATATGCTAGACAATTAGGAACAAGAATATCAAAATTTAATTATATTTTTTATTTAGACTCTGACGTTGTTTTAGAAAATGAAAATTCAATCAAAATTTTATTTGAGGAATTTAAAAATTTAAAGAATGCAGGTTCTATTGGTCCAGTTCAAAGTTATAACAATCTTAATGATGAGTTCACCTCAGATTTTGTAGCGGCTAAAACATGCTATGGATTTGAAGATGTTAAAAATCAAGTAGAATTTTCAGTAGTGAGATCTGAATGTGGTTTAATGGAAAAAGATTTTATAAATTTAATTGGTGGATGGAAATTTTTTCCTAGTGCCGGAGGAGAAGAATTCGAGCTTGGGCATAGAATTATTAACAATGGCAAGATAAATTACATTACAAAAAAAACTTGTTATAATACGTTTTATGACAATTTATATTCAAGGTGTAAAACTGTAGTATTTAGAACCAGTGCCTATTTACCAATATTTATTCACAGAAAAAAATTTGAATCTAAAGGCGCCTTTGCTACTTTGCCCCAGGTTTTATCGGCTTTTTTATCAACACTAACGTTAACATTTTTGCTGCTATCAAGTTTTATTGAAAATTCAAAATTATTTATCTTAGTTTCGTTTTTTTTGAATTTTATTGTTGAATTTAATTTTTTAAAATTTACTCTAAAATATTATAAAAAAAAAAATATACTAATTTATATATTAGGTATTTATGCGATAAATTTCTCTATAGTTTTTGGAACATTATTAGGAATACTTAGGTTGCTTAGTTTAAAAAAGTTAAAACTGTATTTAAATAAATAAAATGGACAATAAAGTATTACTAGTAATTCCCACATTAAATGAATTTGGAAACATTCAAAAAATCTATAAAAAAATCCAGAGTTTAAATAAAAAAATTAATATTCTTTTTATTGATGATAATTCAAATGATGGCTCTAAGGAGGTTATAGTTAATCTTAAAAAACAAGATAAAAAAGTAGACTATATTTTTAGAGAAAAAAAACTGGGTATAGGATCAGCTCATAAAGTAGGGATAAAATTAGCCAAAAAAAAAAATTATAGATATGTATGTACTATTGATTGTGATGGAACACACGATCCAATACATATAAAGAAAATGCTAAATAAAATTAAAAATAGTGATTTAGTAATATCAAACAGATTTTTAAAAAAAAATTCATTAAAAGGATGGGATCAAAAAAAAATAATAATAACTAAATTAAGATATTATTTGGTTTGGATATTATTAGGATCAAAATTAGATGGCTCAGGTGGCTTTAGACTTTATGATTTAAAAAAAGTGAAATTAAAGGACATTTTGGATGTCAAAGATAATAGCTATAATTTTTTTTGGCAAAGTGCTTTTTTACTGGAAAGTAAAAAATATAAAATTTTGGAAATCTCAATTAATTTTCCAAAAAGAGCATTTGGATCGTCAAAAATGGGATTAAAGGATATAATTAGTGGGGTGTTAAGTTTAATTACATTTTTTATTAAGTATAAAATATTATGAAAAATTTATTTATTACAGGAGGTCTAGGTCAAGATGGGCAAATACTTACAAAAATTATTTTATCGAAAAAAAAATATAAAATATTTCTATTAGCTAGAAAGAAAGCTACTTATAAAAAAAAAAA
>MDTB01174720.1_pt1 | contig 20626 bp, 18 predicted proteins | sample 811161 | NCBI WGS metagenome assembly MDTB01 (sample SAMN05326650, study PRJNA326480) | marine metagenome | isolation source: seawater | place: Mediterranean Sea | collected 2009
CGTCCACGAATACTAATATCAACTTCGGTATCTAAATAAAAGATTCCTGCCACCCAATCTAGCTTCCCAAAAGCGGGTGTGCTTGATATCAAATTAAACTCTTGTGTAACAGTCTTTTGAAGATTTGACTCGGGGTCGAAATAATTTTTCAACATAAAGAAGGGCGGCAATGTGGTTGCATCATGCCGGTCATTATCCCTGCGAATAAGGATGTCGTCCTCCTGATAACTGGTCATAGACTTAAGAGAGAAATTTTCCAGTTCCCACTCAAGAGTCATGCTGTATAGCTGCGAATTCAAGTCATAGACGGAAAGCGAATCCTGCGCTAGGTTCCTGGCCCCTGGCGTGGGATCGTAAATACCCTTTTGTGCCTGTCCATTGACGTCTTCATCGAACATTTGAGCGGTGAATGTGGCACTAAATGTGTCAGTGGCCTGATAAAGAAATTTAATCCTTGCTGACACACTGTCTGCGTCATCTAAATCTTGCCCGTTTGAGACATTGTCCGAAAAACCATCGTGCTTATTTGTCTGAAGCGATACGCGCGCTGCTAAACTTTCGGACATGGGAATGTTCATAGCAGCTCTTGCCTTAACCAAACTGTATTCCCCAAGAGCCAGGTCGGCGGTGCCAGAAAACTCGTCAAATGTTGGGTCTTTCGTAATTACATTAATTCCGCCGCCAGTCGAATTTTGTCCGAACAAGGTGCCCTGTGGGCCGCGCAGTACCTCTATCCTCTCGAGATCAAGAAAATCTGTCTGCAGAGCAAATGGAGAGGCAACGTACACCCCGTCCAAATGATATGAAACTGAGGGGTTTGCGATAGCGTTTTGGTTCGCCTCGTTACCTATTCCTCTGATAGTGATGACGGTTTTGAAGCCCTCGTTCTTCGCTACGTTCACCCCCGGAGCTATTGCACTGAGATCTACAAATGAGGCCAACTGACGATTTTCTACATCTTCAGCACTCAGTGCTGTAACCGCTTGTGATAAATCCTGCAGGCTCTCGGTTCTCTTTTCTGCCGTTACCAGCACTTCTTCAAAAGCTGGTTGTTGCTGACTGAAAGCTAGATTGGATCCAAACAAAAAAATTTGTAACAAACAGAGATGTCCGAGATAGCGATTCTTCACAAGTTACTCCTTTCATTTATCGTTGACCTGCTAAAATCAGCAAGCCTTATGCCAATTTAAAGATTACCTTTACATCCCAGGCACCTACAATTTTAGATAAAAATATTAATCTAAAATCTGCAAAACAAATAACAAGTCATGCACAAAAATGGTGCTTTACAGTTCGCTTTTTGGGATTAGGTCCGAGTACACTTTGTGTTCGGAATAAACTTTGATAGCCAAAACGGGCTTTTCCCTTGGTGGCTTTCTTTACTTTGCGGCGAGGCGCCCGTCCTTGTGCTTCGGGAATACTAGCTCTTATCGCACCACCATCGGTCAAGTGTGGATAGAAGGATTGGTTTCTGACTTTGTTAAGCATTGAAGATTTCACAGCGCTCGAAAATGATATAATATATCCGTGGTCAGAGCCTTGTCTGATTAAGCCGAGAGTTTGGAGAGTAGGAAAGGGTGCCTAGCATAGAAAAAACCATTGCAAATGCAGAGCGGAAATGCGCCCAGCACGGTAAAAAGCTGACCCCAAAGAGGGAAAAAGTGCTGAGAGCGCTATTAAACTCTAAATCCGCTCTATCTCCCTATGAGTTGGCAAATCTTTTTAAGAAACAACGGACTGAGCCGATGCCTGCGATGTCTATTTACCGCATTTTAGACTTGCTGAGCGAGATGGGCCTTGCGCACAAGCTAGAGACTGCCAACAAGTACGTTGCGTGCTCGCACATTGCTTGTGATCACGAGCACAGAGGGTCCCAATTCTTAATTTGCAACGATTGCAATATGGTAGAGGAGATCGATGTGTCTTTTGAAGCACTGTCGGCCGTCGAGTCAGCGGCTGATGCAGTAGGATTTAGCCTGCACAATCAACACATAGAAGTTACTGGATTATGTGGTCGCTGTAACCCAGCGTCTGGCTAGGACCTGACTGGAGTGACAGAGAAAATGCTGTTTTTTAGGCGCTATGGAGACAGGATCGCTATTGCATTGTCTTCGTTTTGTGCGGTGCATTGCTTGGTCGCGCCCTTAATCGTTGTTCTGTTTCCTACCATGATCGCCCTTGGATTGGACGATGATAGCTTCCACCTTTGGTTGCTGGTGGCCGTCGTGCCTGTGAGTGTTGTGGCACTGGGTCTAGGCTGTCGAGACCATGGAAACAAGCTTGTTCTTGGTGTTGGTCTATTGGGGGTTACTTTATTGAGCCTGGCCGGTATTTTGGGTCATGATTTCTTGGGGGAATCTGCTGAACGCGTTTTAACTCTGGTTGGTTCAGGTTTGATTGCCGCTAGCCATATTCGAAACTTCATTCTTTGTAGGATATTTTCTCAAGCTGGATGTGCGCATTGATTTGGAGGCTCGTTTCATGAGACTGAATTTAGCATCTTTGTTGGTTTTTTTGTTTCCTCTCAATGCCCTTGGTCAAACTGGGTCTTATGGCGCGCACATCCACGGCTCAGCGGAACTGACGGTAGCTTCAGAGGGTAACACGATACAAATGAACTTTATTGTCCCTGCTATGAGTGCTGTCGGCTTTGAGAGCAAGGCTACTAGCCCAGATCAAGTGGCAGCCGTCGAAAACGCGAGAATGGTGTTGTCTGACCCCGAGAGCGTGGTTACTTTCGTCGATAAGCAATGTGACTTGGTGAGCTCATCGCTAGATTTTTCTGCGATATTGGAGACTGCAAAACATGATGGGAATGAAGCGCATATCCATTCTTCTGATCACGTTGAGATGCATGATGATCATCAGGAAGCTCAAGAAAAGCATGCACACGAGTCTCACGATGAAAATAGTGATCATGAATATGCCCAGGGAGGGAGGTCCCATGATGGCGAAAAGGAAAGGCACAGCGATATCGAAGCGCGATATGAATTTGAATGTACTGGTAAAGATGAGCTAAAACAATTGAGGTTTGGATCTCGCGCGCTGATATTTGAACTAGACAGAATAAAGATAATGTGGGTTTCAAAGAGAGGCCAAGGTGCGGTTGACGTGGGCGCGGGACAGGCTTTGGTTGACTTGCACTGATTATCTTTGTTCAGTAATCGTAGGGCTCTATGCTTGCCATTGCCATTGAATAGGCAGATGTGGCCATGTCGTTTTCTTCGAAGGATGTGCTTAATTTTCCTTGCACCCAAAAAGGATCATATAGCGCTGATATTTGAACCCCTTGCGGGGCATCAACAAATATAATTTGATTTGGCGGTGGTGGAGGCATATGCAGGCAGGCTCCAAAATAGGGAACCAAGAAAAATTGCGTGACCGTTTGTTCATCATCAAATTCTAGAGGCACAATAAAACCAGGAATTCTCACATTAGCACCGTTGAATTCAGCATTGACCTCGACCGACACCAAAGCCTGCTGATAAGCGTCCTCGCTATTCTCAATCGTTGGCGCCTTAATTTGACTGTTAATCTGATCTTCAATTGAGCCGTCTTCAATTTCGGCCAAATAAGCTGGGGGATTGAGAAGTATTTCGAGAATTTTAGGAGGTATCAAATCAGGCCATTCTATAGTCCGGAAATCAGAATCTCGAGTGTTTTTGGTAGACGGTATGTCCGCGACATTTATTGAGGCATAAATTATCGCGCAGATAAAAAGACATAAGCTTTGAGGGATTCGAGCCGCTTTCATTGAATTAGCCTAACAGGGAACCTAAAGATAGCTCAATTTATGATATACAGTACTCGTTTATTCTTGCAACAGGATGTAAGCAAACTATTCGTTTTTTTGCTCAAGGCCATGGATATAGAAATTAGAAATTTAAAATTCTCCCATGACGGGATACTCGACAAAGCTTTGTTGGACATAGCGAATTGGTCTGTAGATAGGGGGGAAAAGATTTTTGTTTATGGGCCCTCTGGATGTGGAAAATCGACTTTTTTAAATATCTTGAGCGGTCTCCTGAGTTGTTCTGAGGGCCAAGTTTCGATTCTCGGGAGGCGATTAGATCTGATGAGCAGTCGGCAACGCGACTGCTTTCGCGCGAACCATCTCGGTTATGTATTCCAACGCTTCAATCTCGTGCCCTACCTAAGCGCGACCGAAAACATCGAGCTGGCTAGAAGTTTTTCGACGCAACGTAATCGCTTTTCTTTTAAATCAGAGGCAAGCCATATTCTAGGATCCCTGGGAGTGTCATTTCCTGATTGTGGGAAACCTATTTCTCAGCTTAGCACTGGGCAGCAGCAGCGAGTCGCGATTGCTAGGGCTTTGGTAAATAGGCCGGAAATACTTATTGCCGATGAGCCCACATCCTCTTTAGATCAACAGAACCGAGATAATTTTATATCGATGCTGATGCCGCTGGTCGCCGAGAACGATATGACGCTGTTATTCGTGAGTCACGATACTTCCCTTGCTCAATATTTTACCCGGGTACAGGCGTTGGATGAATTTAACAAAGTGGCATAGATAACAATGTTTTTGAAAGTAGGGGTAAAAAGTCTTTTAAATCGAAGAGGTTCCGCGGTGATGACGCTAATGGCGATTAGCGTCGCTATCTTTGTCTTACTTGGGATAGAGCATATACGCCAGCAAGCGAGAGAAAGCTTCGCCAGCACGGTCTCAGGAGTAGATTTAATTGTAGGTGCCAAAACGGGTTCTCTTAACTTACTTTTATATTCAGTTTTTCGCATGGGGGCTCCTACCGACAATATCAGTTGGGGTGCATACGAGGCTATCTCCTCTGACCCTGCTGTGAGGTGGGCGATTCCGATCTCTTTGGGCGACTCCCACAAGGGCTACCGTGTTCTGGGAACGACTGCAGACTATTTCAAATACTTTAGCTATGGCAACAAGCGGATGCTCGAAATTTCAGCGGGGAGGGAGTTCATTGGGACCTTCGATGCGGTTTTGGGTGCAGAGGTGGCCAAGACTCTTGGATATTCATTGAACGCTAATATTATTTTGGCTCATGGAGTAGCCAGCACCAGCTTCACTCTCCACGAAAATCAACCTTTTTCAGTCGTCGGAATATTGGCTCCTACTGGCACGCCAGTTGATCAGACCATCCACGTGCAGCTTAGCGGTATTGAGGCAATGCACGAAGACTGGCCGCAGGGGTTAAAGAGAACAAAAGTCACAGATTCTCACTCGATATCTAACGAATCTCTCGTGCCTGACAGTATTACGGCCTTCATGCTGGGATTAAATTCTAGAATCGCGATATTTAAAGTACAGCGTCGTATCAATGCATTTGAAACCGAACCGCTACTAGCAATCTTACCTGGCGTAGCGCTATCAGAGCTATGGCAAATGATGGGAATGTTTGAGAATGTTTTGCGGTTGATTTCTATCTTGGTTCTTTTGGCGGCTGTTCTTGGTTTGGGAGCTGTTTTGTTGGGTTCTATCCGCGAGAGGAGAGATGAGATTCATCTTCTCCGGGTGTTGGGAGCGCCGAGTTATTACCTCTTCTTCCTGGTTGAATTGGAGGCTTTGCTAATAAGTATCGTAGGTGTTTTGATCGGCTCCACGTGCCTATATGGTTCTCTATTGTTGGTCGAGGATGAACTATTCGCTAGATATGGTCTATACTTGGAGCCTACTCTATTCACGTTAGAAGGGCTTGTGATAGTGGGATGGGTATTGTTGGCGGCCCTTTTGGCCTCCGCGATTCCATCGATAAAAATTTACACGGATGCAAGATCGTATTACCATAATTAGGCGCGTGTAGTGTGATTTGGGAATCATCAAAGAGAAGCCGGTTGAATGCCACATGAGTAAGAAATTTCCTTGGATAATTATCGTAATATCGATCCTGATTCCCTCAGCTGCCTTGGCATGCTATGACCATATGCGTTTCAACCCGGATAGACTTGGTTTTGTAGGAGGAACGATGGCCCGAATGGCTGGACTGGTTCCGCCAAAGCCAGCCTTTGACATTGTTCACCCAGCGATGGTGCGGAGCCAAATCGGTAAAAAAAGTGAAATCATCGTTAGCTATTCTCGCCCAATTTTTTCTAAAAACGTTCGATTGAAAGTTCGCGCTACGGACAATGTGAGTTTAGATTTGGAAGAGGTGGCCTTAGAGGATAAGTCTGGATCGGTTAACGTCGGTTATCTTTTGTCCACGGGTTCTGGTTATGAATCGATAGTTTTGACCATTAGTGGCGAACATAACGGTAAAACTGTGAACCAGTCTTCTCAAATTTACCTGAGGGGAGTTTAAGAAATAATGGCCTTTCCTGGGTTGTAATTTTCAAAGAGTCTTAAGTGTTATTTTCGGAAAGGGCACTGTCAGTTTTTTCATCAACAAGTTACCTCAACATTGGTGCTTTCGGGCGTAAATAGGCGCGGAGACCTCGGTGTTGCATTCGCTAAATTACAGTAATAAAAACTTCTTCCTGTTGCCTTAAGAATGATATATCATATCATTTTTGCGGGCTCGGCTTTTTTGCTTGGATCTTTTAAGCAGGTTTAGCCACGCAATCGCCCATAGCTAGATCGAAGGAATTCCAGGAGAATTATCGTGAACTACGTCAGTGCCAGGCTACGTCTAGCCTTCTTATCTTTTTTGACTTTTAGTTGTGTCACCGCGAGCGTTTCCGCGCTTGCCGACCCCTCGAAGTTGACTGAGGAAGTTGTTGTCCGAGCCCACCCCTTGTCTGCGGAGGGTTTATCGCAGCCTGTGTCGGTGCTTGCTGGAGAAGCACTTACAGATGCGTTGGGAACGTCCCTTGGTGAAACATTAGGCGCCATTCCCGGAGTTCATTCCGCTAGTTTTGGTCAGGCAGTGGGGAGACCTGTTATTCGAGGATTGGGCGGTCCTCGCGTGAAAACGTTGGAAGATCGTATAGACAGCCTCGATGTGTCTGTGTCCAGTCCAGATCATGCAACTACAATAGAGCCCTTCATCGCTAACAGTATTGAGGTGTTAAAGGGCCCGAGCACGTTGGTTTATGGTAGCGGTTCTATTGGTGGTGTGGTCGATGTGCACACCGGTCGTGTGCCGCATCTGGTCCCTGACAAAGTTACAGGCAGAGTTGAAATGAGGGGCACCGATAACGCTGACCAACGAACAGTAGCGGGCAGAGCGGATGGCGGACAAGGTAACTTCGCGTTCCATATTGATGGTTTTTACCGCGATGCTAACGACTTTGAGATCCCTGGCTTCGCGGAGTCTGCGCGTCAGCGAGCGCGCGAGGAGGCTGAGGGACATGGTGCACACGATGACGAACATGGCGATGAAGATCATGACGAACATGGCGATGAAGATCATGACGAACATGGTGATGAAGATCATGACGAACATGGCGATGAAGATCATGACGAACATGGCGATGAAGATCATGATGAGCACGGTGATGAGCATCATGAGGAGGAGGAAGCCTTCGGGTTGTTGCCCGGTAGTAGCATCGAATCCCAAGGCGGTTCATTTGGGGTGTCCTGGGTGAGCGAACGCAGCTTCATTGGTGTTGCAGTCTCAACCTTTGAAGCTAAGTATGGTCTGCCTGGCCATAGCCATGCTCACCATGACGAGCATGGTGACGAGCATGGTGATGAAGATCATGACGAACATGGCGATGAAGATCATGATGAGCATAGTGATGAGGACCATGACGAACATGGCGAGGAAATGCCGCCAATCTTGGATTTAGAGCAGACCAGGATCGATTTAGAAGCTGGTTTTGAGAATCCTTTCGACGGTATTCGCAATGTCAACGTTCGTATCGGCTACAACGACTATGAACACATCGAGGTCGAAGGTGATGAGGGAGGCACTATCTTCGCAACGAAGAGTTGGGAGTCACGGATAGAGCTCACTCATGAAGCTTTGCTGGGATTTGAGGGCGCCATCGGCTTGCAATTATCGAACCGGGAATTTTCTGCCCTTGGAGAGGAAGCCTTTGTTTTGCCGGTTGATACGCGCAGTGTCGGAGCGTTTTGGGTCGGTCAACAAGATCTCGGGGATTCTAGTCTCGAGGTTGGATTCCGCTATGAAACTGTTGATCAAGATCCCCTGTCCGGCAGATCTAAAAGTTTTAACCTAGGTTCGGCGTCTGTGGGCATGATTAGGCCGTTATCTGAGCATTGGACGATCAGCGGACAGCTAGACTATTCAAGCAGGGCTCCAATTGCGGAAGAACTTTATTCAAATGGAGCTCATTTGGCTACTCAAACCTTCGAAATTGGTAATGAAAATTTGAGTGAAGAAACAGCCGTAAATGTCTCTGCCGATCTTCGGTACCGAAGTGAAGCGCTGTTTTTCTCGCTGAGTGGATACAGCACTGAATTCGGTGATTATATCTATGAGGCCAACACTGGTCTTGAGGAAGATGAGTTACCGGTTTTACTGTGGTCACAGGGCGATGCAAGCTTTAGTGGTGTAGAGCTTGAAGCCAGTTGGCAAGCCATTAGCTGGGAAAATGGTGGCTTATCCCTGAAAGGAGGATTTGATTCGGTCCGAGGTCAACTGGATGAAGGCAGTGACCGTGATCTGCCGCGCATACCCCCTCAGCGTTGGCGCATAGCCGGTACCTTGGATTGGTCGGATTTTCAGGCGGAAATCAGTTGGGCAAGCGTATCGGATCAAAATGATACCTATCCTTGGGAATTACAGACTGATGGTTATGACGATCTCAGGGCAAGTCTTTCTTATGTGAAGGATTTTCAGTCAAATCGGGTGGAGTTATTTGTTAAAGGACGTAATCTTACCGACGACGAGCAAAGGCAACATACTTCGTTTATCGGGCAACTTGCTCCAAGGGCCGGGCGAACCGTTGAAGTTGGGTTTAGACTGTCTTTTTGATTTTTACAGACCCTCATCTTAAGATTTAAGCGGCTCGGAGTGTGTCAAGGCACTTCGGGCCGCTTCCCCTAAAGAAAGCAAATTTTCCCTGTTGCTAACCGGATACTAGACAACTGAGTAATTGAGTCTCCCATGTAGGGTCCGTTTGCTCGGTGATGATTTCAACTTTTGTCTCCACACACTCGTCTATAACGATTTCTGATAAAACCGCGCTGGCCAAGTTATAGCCAAAAATGCCTTTTTCAGTGATGAACACGGCTTTCATTCGATCAACTCTAAGCCCACTTAGAAATGATAATAACTTCGAGTAATTGAAGACTTTGTTGGCGCTGAATCGCCAACCCACACTGTGAAAACCTTCACCTGTATTTGTTGCCTTGAGATATCCGCAATCTGGAATGGGGAGGTCGGCTGCTAAAACTAAATTGGGTTGTTCTTCATGTAATTCGGTGGATACTGAGACCCAACAGGTGGTTCCATTTAGATGATGGCGATCTAGTTTTCCTTGTTGTGTGTGCAATATCTCCGTTAGGGTAGAGCAGTGGTCATGCAATATCTTTTTTAGAGAATTCAGTTCGTCCTCAGAGCACAAATCTGTCTTGTTAATCACTACCAGATCGGCCACGTTGAGTTGTTGGATAAAAGATGGATGGTCTCGGTAGCGCTCTTTAAAAATCGTTCCAGCGTCTACTAAGGTGATTGTCTTTTCAATCTTCAATTGGTCTCTGTATGAATCTGAGGATAGCGTTTCTAAAACCTCAGCGGGGTGTCCTAGTCCAGTTGGTTCTACTAAAAGCCTGTCTGGCTTTATTAAAAATAGGATTTGGCTAAGCGCCATTTGCATTGGCAAACCGGCGGCACAACACATGCAGCCACCAGGCACTTCAAATATTAATATACCATCGCCTTCTTTTGAAAAGCCCTGTATCAAGCTACCATCCACCCCGATTTCACCAAACTCATTTACTAAAATAGCCCAAGTCTCCTCCGGAGGTTTTTGCTCCATAAAGTGAAGAATTGAAGAGGTTTTCCCTGCACCTAAAAAGCCTGTGATTATATTTACGGGGAGGCGAAATTCAGTGTTTTCCCTGCTCAATATTTCCATCTCCTGATTACCATCAGAAAGCGATGTATCTGATTAGGTTCTTGAGAACATCATGCTCGTTTACAGATCATTTCATTTATATCTTTTTTGACGCGAACAAAAATCCGATAATCTGCGACTTGCTGGTCAGCCTGAGCGTGGTCCAGCCAAAACGATAGCATCCTTAATCGAATATTGCTGAATGTTTTCAACAAAAAGATTAGCAAGCTTTTGTGCCTGAACTTCATATGCATCATCGTCACCCCAACTGGCTTTGGGATCAAGGTAACGACTATTCACTCCGGGTATTTCACAGGGAAAGTCGAGATTCAAGCAATCGATATGATGCGTTTGGACACCAATCAAGATCCCATCCTGCGCAGCTTTTACTACTGCTCTAGTTACTGGGATTGGAAAGCGAGAGCCATTACCTCCAGGCGCTCCCGAGCCCCCTGTCCAACCTGTATTAATCAAGTAGACCTGAGTGTTAAAGTTCTCGATCCGTTTGACAAGTAAATCAACGTAGTCACCGGCGGGGCGAGGCATGAAGGCTGCTCCAAAGCAGGTTGAGAAAGCTGGATTTATGCCTGCCTCAGCCCCTACTTCAGTGGATCCGACCTTTGCTGTGTACCCGGAGAGAAAGTGGAAGGCTGCAGCTTCTTTAGAAAGCAGTGATACTGGGGGTAATACACCAAACACATCGCAGGTTAAGAAAATCACGCAGGACGGCTCGGCACCTGCGTTAGTCGCTGATCTTTTCATGACGTGTTCAAGGGGATAACAGCAACGACCATTTTCTGAGAGGCTGGAATCTGCATAGTCCGCCCGACCTCGCTCATCGAGTACCACGTTCTCGATAATTGCACCGGATCGGATCGCGTCCCATATTATGGGTTCATTTTCTTGGCTTAGATTGATCGTCTTGGCGTAGCAACCGCCTTCTATGTTAAAGACGGAGCCTTTTGACCATCCATGTTCGTCATCCCCTATTAGGTAGCGATGTGGATCTGCGGATAGGGTTGTCTTTCCCGTACCTGATAAGCCAAAAAATAATGTTGTGTCACCTTCTTCACTGATATTGGCCGAGCAATGCATTGGCATAACATCTTCTCCTGGGAGAAGGAAATTTTGAACAGAGAACATTGATTTTTTCATTTCGCCCGCGTAGCGCATTCCAGCAATCAATACTTTTCTAGTGCCAAAATGAATTATCACTACTGCATCCGAATTAGTTCCGTCACGATCTGGATCGCAGACAAAATCTGCCACATTCAAAATCTGCCACTCAGGCTTTTGATTTGGGTTATAGGTCTTTGGTCTGATAAACATGTTGTGACCAAAGAGGGATTGCCAAGCAGTTGCGGTTGTGATCCTCACTGGCAGATAGTGATCGTTATGTTCACCTACATGAAGATGTTGGACCCAACTCTCTGATTTACTTGCATGTGTTTGTACACGCTCCCAGAGCAAATTGAAGCGTTCAGCATCGAAGGGTCGATTCACTGCACCCCAATCAATCAAATCTTCAGAGCTTGGTTCTCGCACGATAAAGCGATCATTAGTGGATCTGCCTGTTCTGGCTCCAGTTTCAACACTCAGCGCCCCACTAGATGAAATTTTCCCTTCAGTTCGATCTACAGCCATATTGACAAGCTCCGGTGCACTTAGGTCAGCATGGACTGTCGGCGGAGTAATTTTTACTACTTCAGTCATGTTCTCTTCTCTGGTGAGGTTTCTTTAGGAAATCTTAAATCCTTTGTCTTCTTAAACGTTGTTATGTAGTTCGCGGTTCAATTTTTTATACCATTTAATTGATGCTTCACCGATTTGTATCGAGAAATGCCACTCTTCGTAAGAAAAATGACCGGACCGTGGCCTCTTAGGCAGGAGGACCCACTCACGGCGTACGCATAGTTCGACTTGCATTTAAACAAAAGGCAGTGGTTCGATACAACGGCATACTGCCGTAAAAAATATATGTCAGGCGTAACAACGTCAGTTATTACATGTGGACTGGAGGCGGGTGCCCAAATACTTGGAGATCTTGACCATGGTCATCGCTCTAGTCGAGATAAAAATGGTTTTAATGCAAGGAGTATAGTTCGTTTTTTGGCTTGTGGGCTTTTCACTGAATTTTAGCGTTGCTACTTGCCCATTGCACTCGTATCTTTCTTTGAAGGAGAGACTTGCCTGCTACTGATTAGCGTCAGTGACCATAGAAAAATCAGGATACTAGAAGACTCCTTGTCAAAGAAGTTTGAATCCGTCAGCCCTAGCATGTGAAAGTAAAGCTGAGCCAAACAGCTTCCCAGTCCGATTCCTCGATAAAATTTTATCCTGCTCTCACTGAAAGCAAGTTGGATGGATGTGTAAATAAAATAAAGAGAAAACCACAAATAAAAGAGGAGAACGAATAATCCTTGGCCAGCCCATATTTGAATGTAGTTATTATGTGCATGAGTAGTCAACGACCTGTCCCGATTGTCCTCCTCAAGGTAGAGAGGCAGCAGAGTTTTATTTTGCATCGATCCAACCCCGAATAAGGGATTTTCTTTTATCATTTTTACATTAGCTTCCCATATCGACCACCTGTCTTGCACGCTAATATCTGCACCCGTAAAGCCACTGGTGATTCGCTGCGACAAGTTGTGGTTTCCGGTCATCGCCACCGCCACTAGAATGATTAACGGTAAACATAAACTCAGTATCCAGGCTCTTTTAGTAAATAAAGCACCAAAAATTAAACTCAAAATATATGCAACCCAAGCCCCACGGCTAAAGGTCAAGAACATTCCAAGGAATCCAGCAAAGCTTCCCAATGCTAAAAAATAACGCCACCTCTTATGTTTTTCTTCTAGGTCACTGAAGTAAGCGAGTGCGACGCCTGCCAAAAAAAGTGAACTCATTCCCATCCCGTTAGCAAATGAGAGTGGGTTGTTAAACAAGCCAGTTGCTCTAAAAAAATCGCCCAATGGAAAGATTACGGGGTCGACTCTGGGAAGAGTCCAGCCTAAAAAAAATTGGCCCGTTACAAAAAGAGTCAAGCTCACAATCAGGCAAATATAAGCGGTAAGGTAACTTTCCCACCCGTACGTGAAATATTTATTTAAAATGTAGGCGTAGGCAAAAAAAATAAGAACCCAATGTTGGTCTTTGACAACTTCCCATCTACTGCCTGGATCTTCAATAAGCACAAAGGCTTCGGAAATCGTAATCAACACATACCCCAACAATGGCACGCAGACAGACCACCAAAGCCTGATTGAAAACTTTTTGAGGACATTCCGATATTCGAGAGAAATCAATCCGAGAGCTGCAACAGCGAGTGATTTGGATAATATCTCGATGGCGGCCATCGAAGTCAAAAACGCAAGGGGGCAAAGGCATGTAGCCGAGAGCGCAATAGTTCTTAGTCCACTCTCTAGCTCTTTTGCGTTATTCAAAGTAAATGGTTCCCAGCAGGCTACTGATAAAAACTGCGTTCAGACTATCAAACCTTTTGCTCCTCGTGCAAAAGCACCACTATTGTGAGGCTCGGGATAAATGAGCTTCGAGTTGGATATTATCCTCTTCACAATACCTAATTGATCAGCGCTCATCTGAAATATGCCTTAAATATCTCTAGCTTGAAAAAATGTCACTGAGAGCTATAAATCCTGTGTTTACTGAGTAGACGGCGGTCGTGTTTAGTTGTGGGAATTTGCCGATGGGCTGATTAAATTTTGGCCGAGGCGATTCCTCTCTTCCGAGAATCAGGTAGGACAATAATATCGCTCTATTTTTAGGCCATCGACTCAAAGATGTTTCTAAGCCCTCAGCATGATGGGCGGCCTTTAATGCGACACGGGATATTTTAGCGCGTATCGGTAGCAAATAGACCATCACTTAGCAATGAAACCAGTTGACCAAAACAAACTTTTTTATTTTATCAGGCTGATCAAATCCTTTGGTTTTTTATCTCGACCTCTATCATTGCAATTTCCATTAGAGGGTCCAATTAAGTTTCCGGTATATCTCGTGCCGCAGGTTGGCTGGGGTTCCCGTATGTTCCACGGGCCATTGGTCACGTGCTCTCATTGACTGATTGAGTGTGAGATTCGGATAGTGCTTATCTCTCGTCAAATGAATAACCTTTAACAGTTTGAATCCATCAAACCAAATATTTGAGTGATGCTTGCGCAAGGTATCAGTTTTACCTGCATTGTATATATGTCTGACGGCTTTCTCATAATTCCAGTTACTGAGTAGTTGATGTAAGTCATCCCCCAATGGTGATCCAAGCACGTTAGCCAGTTGTTTTCGAGTGTCACTCGTCGGTTGGTTTATCCAGTTGCCGAATAGATTAAGTAGTTTTCTAAGTACTAAAAAACATCTAGCGTCATAAAAAAGTGGCTCTTCGCAGGCGTCGTTTGCATTTAGTAATTTGCCGACAGAGGGGCCGGTGCCAAAAGGCACGCGGTTAGATAGTCTTGATGCAATTGTGACGCCGATTCCAGTAGGTCGATAAACAGGTCCAATTTTGGCAAGTTTGTTGAGCAGGTAAAAGTCTTCGGCCGCACTCCGCAGTGGAACACCTCTGACAGCGGCATAAGCACTACTGTTCAATGCACAGCTACTGCCAAGTGCATGGAATGCGTAAGCTGACCCAATCGACTGCAGATGAAGAACATAATGATGGAGTTTTAGCTCGTAGACAAGGGTTGCCATAGAGAGAGTATCGTTATCAGTTAAGCGATGTGAAAAAGGGATTGATACCGCACTCGCTGTGGATGGCCAGGTCAGTTCGAAAAGACTTATCGGCCAATCTGCATCAGCATCGCTCGAGCAAATCCAGCGTGAAGCGATAGTTTTCCGTCGGATCAAAGTGAGCGCCACATCACATCCCACCCGCCTCGCACGGCCAACTCCTTGATTGTTTGGTGTCGGACCTTCAAGTGATTCGAGATCAATACATAATGCAGAGGAGAAGGAGCTCAACCGATGCAGGCTATAGCCGGCTTGCAAAAATTGAGTAGGCATGTTGAACAGAAAACTTTTAATAGCTTGATTAACATTTTTAGTGATTGATGCTGGTCGATTAATCACAATCACTAGTAACAGAGAGGCATGTGCCAGTCTCTCTTGAAGCGCCCAGATAAAATCTGATGACTCGTCAAGGCAGGGAACCACCATGATATGTTGCCATTTTTCATCGAGTTCAGGGCAACCTGCCGGTACTAAGGCGAATTTCTTAAGGTATTTATCGATCACCTGGGGAGTCATCATGCTCAATGTAAAGCAGGCCTAATCGGAAGGGTTTGAAGGCAGCGGGACTCAGCGGCAAGCAGGGCTTGCCAGCGTTTTTCAATAACATCAGTCGAAAAATATTCCCGAGCCAAGTCCAGGAAAAGTTCGAAGTGTCTGGCCTCGGAATGGGCCAGCGATTGATAAAATTTTTTCAGGTCGCCGCTTGGTAATTCTTGTGCAATAAGAGCAAATCGCTCTGCCCCTCGTGCCTCGATGACTGCCCCGGTGAGCAATCGATCCAACAGATACAATTCGGAACCTTTGCGAATCCAGCTGCGAATCTCATTGACGTAGCTATCCTTTGTATCGCCTATAAGTTGAAGCTGCCGACCTTGAATGAGTCTAACGACTTCACGGAAGTGGACCAGCTCTTCGACTGCTAGTTCCGACATTACAGTCACAAGTCGATGCCGGTCTGGGTAGTGTGACAGCATAGAGAGGGCCATCCCAGCGGCCTTTTTCTCTGCGGCCGCATGATCAAGCAGAAATTCATCAAAGCTATCTAGTACACACGCTAACCAATCCGTCGGCGACGGGCAATGTAGAGGTGATACCACCATAGTTTATTCCCTCAAAAAGGTTTCTTATGGCGAGCATAGTCCGAATTCCCTGCAATTTGAAAATATATATTTCTGGTGGTCAGGCAACTAAACCTTAAGGCGCCGAAAGATCACACAAGCATCCTCCCCTAAGACTTTTGTCGAGTAGCGCTTACGTACTGATCATAGAGATATAGCGTGGATAGCCTTGCACTGAAAAAAATCATGTTTGATTTTCGTTTTTTTGTTTACTATCTGGTCGCCCTGCAGCTCCGTAAAGTTCATGCTTGAAATAACGGATTTCAGGGTATCGTAGGGGGCTTTTTGCTATTTTTCCGAGGCAGCGTTATCGACATAAAAAGTATTTCGCGAGAATTCAAGGGAACAACAACATAAATCTCCAGTCACTGTCCTTTCAGGCTTCCTAGGAGCTGGTAAAACAACTGTACTGAGCCATGTCCTGAAAAATCGTGAGGGTAAAAGGTGGCGGTTATCGTGAATGATATGAGCGAGATTAACACTATTTTATTTGGCCAGCGTCATGTTTACTGGTGCCAAATTTTTGCAACCGTAATGTTGGCCCGGCTTTATGAGAGAAAATGATTTGGTACTTTACAAATTTGTTGATTTTCAACCACACTTTTCATCGCAAAACCGCGCTGTTTTGAGAGCCTGAATTTTAATGGACTTGTAAACTTATCCCCGACGATTTGGGGGTTTTAAAACCCAGCACTCTACCTCTGCTCCTCTGGAAAGTCTTATCTCTTTTCCTACAATGATGAGTGAAGGGAAGTCTGGGTGCGAAGAAAACGATAAAAAAGAGAAACCATGTTAAAACATCTTTTGTCAGTTAAAGACCTCTCCATTAGATTTGGGGCCAATGAGGTCGTGAGAGGCGTTTCATTTGATGTGAATTGCGGGGAAATCGTGTCTATTGTCGGAGAGTCAGGATCCGGAAAATCAGTGTCCGCACTGTCGCTGCTTAAGTTGCTGCCGTATCAAACAGTTAGTCTTCCTACCGGCTCCATCGAGTTTTTAGGTCAGGACTTATTTAATGCCACAGAGAGTGAAATGCGACGTCTGCGTGGCAATGAAATTGGAATGATTTTTCAGGAACCCATGATGTCCCTGAATCCATTGCATACCGTTGGAAGCCAAATTGTCGAGACAATACGAATTCATGGAGATTCGAGGATTAAAGATGCAGAGGGAGAAGCCATGGTCTTGCTAGAGCGTATGCGCTTTACTGATGCATCGCAGAAAATGATGGCCTATCCTCATGAACTTTCAGGAGGGCAGCGTCAGCGCGTAATGATTGCTTTAGCCTTGGCAAATAAGCCCAGCTTGCTTATTGCTGATGAGCCAACTACAGCATTGGATGTAACCGCACAGGCAGATATTTTGGATTTATTGGAGGAGTTGAATCGAGAGACGAGTATGGCGATTCTCCTGATTTCTCATGATCTAAACCTCGTGGAAAAAATTGCAGCGCGAGTGTATGTGATGACTGAGGGCAGGGTGGTTGAAGAGGGGCCCACCAGTCAGATTTTTAAAACACCACGCCACGCGGTGACCAAGGCTTTGATGCAGGCGCGGCCTCGAGGGATTCCGTCGCCGATTCCAGTGATTGCTGAGCCACTGATTGAGGTGAAGAATTTTTGTGTAAACTACGAGGGCAGCGGCGGCTTTTTGGGCTCGAGAAAGCCCTTTAAGGCGGTCAAAGGGGTATCCCTTCGTGTGCGTGAGGGAGAAGCTTTGGGCGTCGTGGGTGAGTCAGGATCGGGAAAGACTTCTCTTGGCCTAGGTATTCTTAGACTGATCGAAGCCCAGGGACGGATCATTTATTTTGGAAATCGAATAGACACATTCTCCTTAAAAAAATTAAAACCCATGCGCAAAGATCTTCAGATTGTTTTTCAGGATCCACACGGCAGTTTATCCCCCAGATTGTCCATTCGAGATATTGTCGCAGAGGGAATTGAAGTACACGAAAGCCATTTGTCAACGAAGGAGATAGATGATCGCGTTCAGAAAGCGCTCAGAGAAGTTGGACTTGATGCAGCATGGATGCATCGCTATCCACATGAGTTTTCAGGTGGCCAACGACAGCGTATTTCGTTGGCACGTGTACAAATATTAAACCCCCGCTTCATTGTTTTAGATGAGCCCACTTCTTCTCTTGATATGTCGGTCCAGGCCCAGATTATCGATTTGCTTAGAGCGCTACAACGAGAGCATAAGATCTCCTATTTGTTTATTAGTCACGACCTCTCAGTTGTCCGTTCGCTTTGCCACTCAGTGATCGTAATGAAAGATGGTGAGGTTGTGGAATCTGGAGCTGTTGATGATGTCTTTCAAAGACCACAAGCGCTTTACACTAAGGAGCTCCTGGAAGCCGCAACGCTTGCTTAATGATCGAAGTTTGACACTGTCAGTCTTGACGCCGTATCGCGTTTTTCTGGATAGCTCCGACAAAGAAAAAGTAGTCTGTGATCATGCTTTTCACTGTAGCTGGACCCTTCAGGGGTGATGGTAACTTGTGTTCTCCAGTTAATTTAAAAATCATTTAAATTATTGTTTTTTCGTGGATCGAAGGCATCCCTAAGTGCTTCGCCAGTAAAAATCAGTAGCGTCAGCATGAAAGCCAGAGTAAACACCGTAGTGAGGCTCAGCCAAGGCGCATGAATATTAGTTCGACCCTGCGCTAGTAGGCGCCCCAGCGAAGGCGAATCCGCGGCAAGACCAAAACCTAGGAAGTCTAATGATGTTAACAAAGTTATTGAGCTTGTTAAGATAAAAGGGACAAACGTAATTGTGGCGACCATGGCATTCGGCAGTATGTGGCGCCACATAATGAGCCTATTGCTGACCCCGAGCGCCTTGGCGGCCATCACAAATGGTAGATTTCGTGCCTTCAGAAATTCGGCACGCACCACGCCGACTAAGGCCATCCAGCTAAACGCCACTAGGATGCCAAGAAGCCAAAATATATTGGACTCTACAATGCTGGCCAAAATAATTAAGATAAAGAGCATGGGCAGTCCGGCCCAGATTTCTATCAGACGCTGACCAATCAAATCAACAAGCCCTCCAAAATAACCCTGAATGGCCCCAATTGTTATCCCGATCATTGAGCTTAGTAGTGTTAATACGACGCCGAATAGAAATGACAAACGCACACCGTAGATAAGGTTTGCTAATACATCTTTACCGTAGTTATCTGTTCCTAGGGGATGCTTCCAAGAGGGTGGCGCTGGGGCGTAGCTATCGAGATCATAATCGAGCGTATTATGTCGATATCGAATTATTGGCCATAAGAGCCATCCCCCATGATCAGTAATTAGCTCCTGCACATACTGCTCACGATAATCTGTTTCAGTCTCGAAAATACCGCCGAATTCTTTTTCGGAGTAGGAGAAAAATACTGGAAAATAGAGTCTATCAGCGTGACTTATGGCTATTGGTTTGTCGTTGGCGATGAGCTCAGCGAACAGCGTAACGGCAAAGAGGGTAATGAATAATCTTAGAGACCAATATCCTCTTTTGTTTGCTTTAAAGTTGCTCCAGCGGCGCTCGTTTAGAGGGTTCATGAGAAACATAGTGAAAGACTTACCTCCACTAGCCGCCTCGGGTACCAAAGTCAATTCTTGGATCGACTAAGGTGTATGTAAGATCGGTGATAAGCTGAGCCAGCAGTCCCAGGAGAGTGAAGATGAATAGGGTACCAAAAACAATGGGATAATCCCTATTCATAATGGCCTCAAATCCGAGCAAACCCAATCCATTTAGTGAGAACATAACCTCAATAAGAATGGAGCTGGTGAAAAGCATTCCAATCAATGCGGCAGGGAATCCTGCAATCACGATAAGCATCGCATTTCGAAATACGTGACCGTAGAGTATGCGGAGCTCTGTGGCGCCCTTGGCTTTGGCAGTGACTACATATTGTTTATTGATTTCGTCCAAAAAAGAATTTTTGGATAGCATGGTTAATGTAGCCATGCTGCTCGCTACCATCGCTAGGACGGGTAAGGCAATGTGATGGAGGCGATCTAAAATCTTTGCGCCAAGGCTAAGCTCGGCATAATTTTCAGATACAAGTCCTCGTAATGGGAACCACGACAAGAATTCGCCGCCCGCGAAAAGGATGATGAGTAGCATAGAGAATACGAAGCCCGGCACTGCGAAGGCAATCAAGATGACAAGACTTGTCCAAGCATCAAAGCTGCTGCCGTCATTTACCGCCTTTCGAATACCTAGAGGAACTGAGATTAGATAGACCATCAGTAATGTTGCTGCACCGAGTGATAGGGAAACTGGTAGTCGATCTAGAATCAAATCTATAACTGGTACATTCTGGTAAAAACTCTCGCCGAAATCCAAAGTCAGATAGTCGACGAGCATTTTTAAAAAGCGTTCATGAGCTGGTTTGTGAAATCCAAACTGTTTATTTAGTTCTTCAACCAGCTCTGGATCAATACCACGCGAGGCTTCAAAGTTTTTTTGTTGCCCGGGATTGATGCTATCACTCGGGCTACCTCCACCAATGCTCATAGTGGCGGAACCATTCCCACCCTGAAGCCTGGCTATCGCCTGATCTACTGGTCCACCCGGAGCGGCCTGAATGATCAGGAAGTTGACAAGCATAACGCCAAACAAGGTTGGTACAAGAAGCATTAGCCTGCGTGAAACATAGCTTCCAACTACCCTTTCATAGATGTTAGCGAGATTCATGGCGCCTGCTCAGACTCCCCTTCTGATTCGATCCTACTATCAGACAGCAATCCCAAGCCAATATCAACGCGAGCACTTTTATTCTCGTCAAACCACCATAAATATGGCCATCC
>MDTB01010445.1_pt1 | contig 20623 bp, 24 predicted proteins | sample 811161 | NCBI WGS metagenome assembly MDTB01 (sample SAMN05326650, study PRJNA326480) | marine metagenome | isolation source: seawater | place: Mediterranean Sea | collected 2009
AAACTTTATTATATTTTGGTAAAATTATTTAATTACTATGAGTTTTGTTTTAGTATACTATGTGGTAAAGGAATTCCCTTGTTAATTGTTTTGTGGCACCATTCTTTACGAAGTTTTTGTAATTCTGTAATAGAAGTTCCTTGTGCTATAAAATCAATAGTGACTAGCAATTCATTGTTTCTAATATTTACATTAGTAGTTTTAATTTTTTTAATAGAAATGGAACTTGTCTTATCTGTAAGAAATATTAACCCAATGCCACGTTTACTGAATTCACGAAGCATATGTGTATTTTTTGTAATAAATTTTTTGATAAATGAATTAGTGCCTTTATTGGGTATATTTATAGGCGTTTTTTGGATTGTTTCATTTAAATAGTGATCTGTTGTAGGTGTTTTATAAAACTTATATATAAGATTAATTGTATATACGCGGGAGTTATTATGTACTGTGCTCATATATATAACAAATTAAAAAATTTCAAAATAATAAAATAATATTAGTATCTCTTAATAAACTTTAAAAATCTATTAAGAAACAAATAAACTACGTATTTTCGGTTCAGAAATAAATGTATGGATTTTTTTGTTACTTTTCTTTGCATATTGAATTATGTTTTTCTTGTCGAACGTATTTGTATTATGTGATATGGTGAGAATTGTTTTGAATGGATCTAGTTGAACAAATGGAATTGTGTAATTTTTTAAGAAATATTTCTCTTCACTGACAAATGCGTCATCATCGTATGACGTAACGTCCAACAAGTTCCGGTGAAATGCAAATGTGTTTGCGGTGGCGTGTGTTTCGTTATAAGGTCCGAACAAATATATATTATCTAGATTACTAAAGTATACATACAGCTTACTACTCCCAGCACAGAGAGCCTTTGGATTTTCTTGAAGACGTTCCACAGCGTGTGTTATTCGACAGGGTGGATAGTAATCATCGTCATCCATGTATACGATAATATCGCCAGTCGTTAGTTGATGCATTATATTCCTTTTTTTTCCGATAGGCATTTTGGAACAGAAATCGAAGTATTTCACTTGTGGATGATCACGAAACAAATCAGCAACTTTATCTGTACCATCGTCCACAACAATCCATTCTAAACGATCCTTTGGATAATCCTGAGCATCAAATACCTTAATTAATCGCTTAATATATTGACGACGATTATAAGTGGGAGTACATACACTTACAAATGGTTTAAACTGTGTAATTATCATAATCATAACAAAAATTTTATTAAATAATAAATTCAATTTTATTTTTTAATATTCATTGAAAAATCACAAAAATTAATTTTTTCCCAGTCATCATCATTAAAAATATTATTTAAGTTTTCTTGATTATTTTTAAATATATATTTTTCTTTATTACAAGTATTGATTTTATTTTTAGTTTCACTTTTAGTTTCACTTTTAGTTTCACTTTCAGTTTCACTTTCAGTTTCACTTTCAGTTTCACTTTCAGTTTCAGTTTCACTTTCAATTTCACTTTCAATTTCACTTTCAATTTCACTTTCAGATTCAGAATCAGAAAAAGTTTCAGTATTAAAAGATTTAATTAGATTTACTATTTGTATATTTTTTTTTTTATTTAAAATACTGTTCATAATAATCTATGTTAATATTTTTAAATCTCTAAATTTAATATATTTTTATTTTTATATATTTATGTCAAAGAACATACAGGAACATTGTCAATATCTCCAAAATATGTTTGGCAAATATTTTGTAATTGTAATGTAGTTTTTAAGTTAATAATAATACTATTTACATCTTCTTTAAATTCTGGTTTTTTTGGATTTATAACAAATGCTCCTAATTCATTTCCAAAATCGGTTGATAAACGTAATGTTGGATATCTTTTCATATATTTATGAGCGAAACAATAAGGTAGTATGATTCCTCTATATTTATCTTTATTATTGAGATATTTTTTTATCATTTTATCAACACTTATTTTTTTATATAATTCTAACTTAGCACCATATCTTTTTAATTTTTGAGGAACAGGATCGCTTTCCCAACCTAAAAAAGTTTTATGCCCAAGATTATTGAGATTTATTGTTTTTCCCGATTGATTTATTACAACTGTTGTTATTTCTGCTTGAATAAACATAACATATAAAAAGGCAATTATCATTATAATTACAATTAATATAATACCCGCTATATTTAGTGAAGGATTTTCTACTAAAAATCCCATTTCACCAAACATAGTAGCTATTCCAGTAACTATTGAACGTAATAAAAATAAGTATTTATTATTTTTTAAATCGTGAAATTTTATACGATTAGGATCTATATAAAATAAAAGAATTCCAAAAAATATTCCTAGTAATATTAAATAAATAATAAGTATTCCTGAACGTAATAAAACATTTTGTAAATTTGATATGATAGAACTTTCATGTTCATGTAGTATTGAATTAGCATCTATTAAAATAGGACTTGAAAAATCAATTTTACTTTCTCTCCATTTTGTATTAAAGAACGAACCTATTGCAATGTCGTATTTACCATTAGCAATCTCATTAACATATATATTATAATTAGTTGATTTTTCAGGACTAAACGTTACTTCGAAATCATATTTATCTTTAAGTGCGTCTTCTATTTTTTTCCATATTTCCCATGTAAATCCACTATAGATAGGATTTCCTTGACTATCTAATTTTTTATTAGTAGTTGTTAAACTAGTTCCTAATATAATAAAAACTTTTATTATTGGTTTATCTAAAGTAGCTCCTAATGTAGAAGGTATGTTTGGTATTATTTCATTTAACATATTTAATATATAATTATATAATTTAGTAAAAATATTTTGTTATTATATATTATAATGTATCACATGAAGAAAAAATTCACTAGAAAAGTTCAAAGAAGCAGAGGTATAGTAAATAAAAAAAAAAATAATAGAAAACGTGTTACAAAAAAAGTTAAATTAAGTAAAAAAAATTTAAATAAAAAAAATAAAAGAAGACCTCGTATTGTTAAAAAAGGCGGTTCTGAAGACACGCCTGGGCCTGAGTCGATCGTCGGCGGCAATTCACATGAAGGCCCACAAATGGGTGGTAGTAGTTGTGGTGCACACGGTCAACAAATGGGTGGCGAAGATAATGAAGAAGATACATCCGTATTATCGGGTGGTAGTAGTTGTGGTAGCAATAACCGGTCAAAAGGTGGTGCACACAATTTTACTCCTCATACAGTCGGAGGTTCAAATAAAGTACAAAAAGGTGGTAATAGTTGTGGTTGTGGCGTTTAATTTGGTTATAATTCAGTAATTTTATTCACTTATTTTATTTTTAATACATTGTCTTTTCAAATAATTTTTGATGAAAACTATTTATTTTTTATTTTATATTATATGCCTAAATGTAAAAATAATATAAAAAACTTACAAAGGTAACGAACCAAGCCCTAAGGGTTTAGGTTTTTGTGCTCATGCGGAAAAATTAGGAGTTACAAAAAAGGTTAGTATTCATTCCCATACATATTGTTTTAAATTACAACAATATCTATTTAATTATTTACCAACTTCCAAACATAGTACCACTATCATTTGCTGCCATTGGTTCTTCTTGTTTAGGAGAAGCGGCTTCTTGTAAAGGATTTATTGTATTTTCATACATATTATTAAAATCTGGATTATTTTGTTCAGGAATATTAGTTAATTCTTTATTAGAGGGTAATAATTTTGCTGTATCTAAAGATACATTTTTATCTAATGGTTCATTATTAGAAATAGGAGGCATAATATTTTTTTGATTAGTATTACCATTATTTTGTTTCCATAAATTAATTGTTCTTTCAACTAGAATATTTAATTTAGAACCTAATTTTGTTTGCATAGTTGAAATAATTAGTAAAAATGGTAAAATAAAATTAATTGAATTAAAAGATTGATATTCTTTACCGCTATATGTATTAAAATATCTAATCAATCTATCTGTAAACCATAACGCAATAATCATAAATATAATTTGACCTAAAGATTCTAAAATAATTTCTAAATTGCCTTTACTTTCATCTTCTTCAGGAACAAAATGTTTAACTGCTTTAAGTATTAAAATAATAGGTATAATACCTAAAATAGTATATTGAATAATATTTAAAATATCTTTTTTATTTTCTTGATCTAAAGTTAATAAATAATTAATAAAATTCATTGGTTCTTTACTTGCTTCAATAGTATTCTCTACGTCCATATGAATTATAAAAAGAAATTAAAAAAGTATTAACATTAATAATTATATGTTATCAAGTGCTGTTGAAACAATTAAAATAAGAAATAATATAAAACATGATGAAAATCAATATTTAAATTTAATAGATGATATAATAAAAAAAGGAGAACTAGTAGATGGTCGTAATGGTAATACACTAGCCGTTTTTGGAAGTGCAATGCATTTTTCTTTAACTAATGGAGAATTACCTCTTTTAACAACTAAAAAAGTTGCTTGGAAAACATGTTTAAAAGAATTATTATGGTTTATTAGTGGTTCTACTAATAATGATTTACTAAATGAACAAAATGTTAAAATTTGGAATGGAAATTCTTCGCGTGAATTTTTAGATAGTCGTGGTTTAATAAATAATAGAGAAAATGATTTAGGTCCAGTGTATGGACATCAATGGCGTTTTTTTAATGCAGAATATACTAATTGTGATGATAATTATGAAGGTAAAGGAGTTGACCAATTAGATAATATTATAAAACAATTAAAAGATCCTAAACAACGATATTCAAGACGATTATTAATGAGCGCGTGGAATCCTTGTCAATTGGATGAAATGGCGCTTCCACCTTGTCATGTATTAGTTCAGTTTAATGTATTACCTGGTAATAAATTATCTTGTAGTCTATATCAGCGAAGTGGTGATGTAGGTTTAGGAGTGCCTTTCAATATAGCATCTTATAGTTTATTAACACATTTGTTAGCAAAACATTGTGATTTGGTAGCCTATGAATTTTGTTATTATTTAGGTAATTGTCATATATATGATGATCATATTGAACCATTGAAAGAACAAATTTTAAAACACCCATATAATTTTCCTAAATTAATAATAAAAAATAAAAAAGATAATATTAATGATTATAATGTAGATGATTTTAATATATTAAATTATATATCACACGAAACAATTAAAATGAATATGCGTAAATAATACTTAAATATGTTTTTTAACAATATTATAATGAGTTCTAGAAGTTTATCTTCGGCAATTCAAAGAAGAACAGGTAATACAAATAATGTAACTAATACAGAAAACACAAATACAAGACTTATTAGTGTAAAAGAAATAGTTGTATCACACGAAGAACGCTTACAATATATTGAAAAAGATAAGGATAAAGAAATTTCTAGTAAAATAAAATCAATGGAAGATGAAATTGAAAAATTAAAAAAATTAATCAGTAATTTAAATACGAACGAAACTTAATATTATCTTAAATTGATATTGATTTATAGATATAATTTAATATTAATTATAATGAAAATTGAATTGAGTGATCCTAAAAAAGTTTTACAATTTTCAATAATTTTACAAAATATACGTGTTTATTCCGATCATGTAGTTATAAATATAACTAATGAAGAAATGTTTATACAAGGTATGGACTCAAGTCATTGTAGTTTTTTTGAAATTAAACTTAATTCAGAATGGTTTAATATATATGAATATGATAAAAATAGTGATATATCAACTTTAGGAATTAATACAAATATATTACATAAAATAATAGGAATTTTTAGAGAAGGTCAAAATATTGTATTAAAATCAGAAAATGAGGATAAATTAAATATTTCATTTATTGAAGAAAATAATAATAATAAAAATTTAAATAAATATTTTGAAATACCACTAATAAATATTGAACAAGAATTACTTAAAATAAATGTAGACGATAGTGATGTTGAATTAATAATGACAAGTAAAAGTTTTCATCAATTAATTAATCAATTTCAAAATTTTGATGATAAATTAAATTTACATTTTACAGAAGAACAAGTTTCAATGTATTCTGATGGTGATGATGGTTTAATGAAAGTAAATGTAAATTTAGATAATGTTATAGAATATTCTGTAACAGAAGATGTGAATATTAATCAAATTTATAGCTTACAACATATTGGGATGATGTGTGTTTTTAATAAATTATCGGATGAATTTAAAATGACATTTAGTGATAATAAACCAATGAGCGGAACTTATACTTTAGATAATGATAGTTTTATTAAATTTTATTTAGCACCAAGAATAGATGAATATGATTAGTAAATATTAATAAATAAATTTGTAATTTAAATATTAATAATGATAGTAATGATATTTTTAATTTTTTGTATAATACTTTTTTTATATATTCATATATGTTTTAATATTAAAACAAGTAATGATTTAGAAATTTTTAATATAGAAATACCAAATAAAGAAAAATTTGAAGAAATATGTAATTTAAAACAGCCAATTCAATTTTACTTTAATAATAAAGAATTAAATAAAATGTGTAGTTTAACAAACATAAAAAATAATTTTAGCATATTTGATGTTAATATTAGAAATTTAAAAGATAAAAATGATAATAAACCTTTATATTCTTCTTTAACTTTAAAAAAAGCACTAAAAGTTTTAGAAAAAGATGAAGATAAAAAATATTTAATTGAATCTAATGATAATTTTATAAATGAAACTGGATTGATAAGACATTTTATAAATAATGATTTATTACTTAAACCATATTTAAATTTTACTAGTTTATATGATATAGTTATTGGAAATAAAAATATAATAACATCATTAAAATATGATTTATTTAATAGAAATTTTTTATATATTGTGAAAGGTTCTACTAAAATAAAATTAATTCCACCTAAATATACTTCATACTTACATGAAATTAAGGATTATGAAAATAATGAATTTTTCTCTCCAATAAATTGTTGGAATTTACAAAAAGAATATAAAAATGATTTTAATAAATTAAAATATTTGGAATTAACACTTAATGAAGGCGATATGTTATTTATACCAGCTTATTGGTGGTATAGTTTAAATTTTAATGAATATTCATTAATAGCACGATTTAAGTATACAACATATATGAGTTATTTATCTACATTACCATTTAATTTATTACATTACTTACAATTACAAAATATAAAATATAATGTTTTAAGGTAAAATAGTAATAATATTATAATTTTTTAATATTGGTTCATTATTTATTATTTTAATAATTTTAATATTTGTATTATCATTTAATTCTATTAAATAAACGGGTGCTACTGGTTTTTGAATATTAAAAATAATATTAAGCATATATTTAACAATATTATTGTTAATAATAATTATACTTTTTTGTAAAAATTGTATTTTTTCTTCTTTAAGTTTTGAAATAAATTTGCTCATTTTAATACAATATTTAATTGATATAATACTAACATTTATTGTATTAAAAATCAAAATAAAATTTTTTTTATGTTTATAAATATTTTGCCATTCATTAATAAAAGAATTAAAATATTCATCATTAATATTATTATATAACATAACCTTAATAACAGAACATTTTTCATATAGCGAATAATCAAACTTTGCAAACATATTATTAATAAATTTATTTTATAAAATTATTATTAACATAAATAAATATTTATGTTACAACAAAAAGGAATATATTTTTTTTTAACAAAACTTAAACAATTTTGTTGTTTACAATTACCTTTTAATGCTGAAAATTGAGTTGTAAGATAATTTTCTTTTAAGGTTTCTAAACATAATAATGTATTATTTTTTGTATTAATTATTTTATAGTATGATGAATATCCACTATGCAAAAATAAAAAAAGTGTTATTATAAATATTTTCATTTTATGTTATTAATAAATATATTAAAGACTATATTTATATTAATAATATTATGGTATTAGATGGTGAAACAATTGGAATAGATTTAGGTACAACATATTCATGTGTGGGAGTATGGCAAAATGATAGAGTAGAAATAATCGCAAATGATCAAGGAAATCGTACTACTCCTTCATATGTTGCTTTTAATAGTAAAGAAAGATTAGTAGGTGATGCTGCTAAAAATCAAGTTTCTTCAAATCCATTAAATACTATTTTTGATGCTAAAAGATTAATTGGTAGAAAAATGTCTGATGAAAATGTTATATCTGATATGAAACATTGGCCATTTAAATTAAAAGGTGATAGTAATAATAAACCTTTAATTCAAGTTCAATATAAAGATGAAGAAAAAACATTTACACCTGAAGAAATATCCTCAATGGTTTTAGTTAAAATGAAAGAAGTAGCCGAGTCATACTTAGGAAAAGATGTAAAAAATGCTGTAATAACAGTTCCAGCATATTTTAATGATTCACAACGTCAAGCAACTAAAGATGCTGGTCTTATTGCTGGTTTAAATATTTTAAGAATTATTAATGAACCTACAGCAGCAGCAATATCTTATGGTTTAGATAATAAAAATGATGATAAAGAAAAGTATGTTTTAATATTTGATTTAGGAGGTGGAACTTTTGATGTATCGTTGTTAAGTATTGAGGAAGGTGTATTTGAAGTAAAAGCGACAGCCGGAGATACACATTTAGGAGGTGAAGATTTTGATAATAGAATGGTTTTATATTTTTTAAATGAATTTAAAAGAAAAAATAAAAAAGATATATCAAATAATGAAAGAGCATTACGAAGATTAAGAACTGCTTGTGAAAGAGCTAAAAGAACACTATCTTCTTCTACTCAAGCACATATAGAAATAGATTCTTTATTTGAAGGTATTGATTTTAATACTACTATTACTCGGGCTCGTTTTGAAGAAATGAATATGGACTATTTTAAAAAATGTATTGAGCCGGTAGAGAAAGTATTACGTGATTCAAAAATTTCTAAACCAGAAGTGAATGAAATAGTTTTAGTAGGTGGTTCTACAAGAATACCTAAAATTCAAAGTATGTTATGTGATTTTTTCAATGGAAAGGAGTTATGTAAATCAATCAATCCAGATGAAGCAGTAGCATACGGAGCAACTGTTCAGGGAGCTATTTTAAGTGGTAATAATGAATCAAAAAAATTACAAGATGTTCTTTTATTAGACGTATCACCTTTATCATTAGGTCTTGAAACAGCAGGAGGAGTAATGACACCATTAGTTAAAAGGAATACTTCTATACCAGTTAAAAAAAGTCAAATATTTTCAACATACGCAGATAATCAACCAGGTGTTTTAATTCAAGTTTATGAAGGAGAACGAGCACAAACAAAAGATTGTAATATGTTGGGTAAATTTTCTTTAGATGGAATACCTCCTATGCCAAGAGGACAACCACAAATAGAAGTTTCGTTTGATGTTGATGCAAATGGTATTTTAAATGTAAACGCAATAGAAAAATCTTCTGGAAAAGAACAAAAAATAACTATAACAAATGATAAAGGTCGTCTAAGTAAAGAAGAGATAGAAAAAATGGTTGAAGATGCTGAAAAATATAAGATGGAGGATGAAAAAGTTAAAATGTTGATTGAATCAAAAAACAAATTAGAAAGTTATGTTTTTAATTTAGAAAGTACAATTAATAATGAAAAAATACCTATGGATGAAAATTTAAAAACCGAAATAAAAGAAAAATTAGAAGAAGTTAAAGATTGGTTACTTACTGATAGAGAAAATATTAGTGATTATGAAGAAAAACAAAAAGAACTAGAAAAAATGATGGAAAATAGTGTAAATAATAAAGAAAATGAAAAAGTTCCTATGAATGATACAGAAAATGATAGTATTAATATTGAAGAAATAGATTAAATATAATAATAATATAATGAATTGTTGTAAACATACAAATAAAAATAAAAAATGTAAAAGAAATGATGGAAAAATTTTTACTTTACCAAGAAAATTTACTAGAAAAATATGTTTATCAAAAAAAAAATAAAGGTTTTACAATGCGTTCGTCTTGTGCCCCATATAAAATGTGTAAAAAAAAAGAGTTTTTATTTAATCCCAATAATCCTAAAAAATCTTTTGATGTTTATATTGATAAGAATCCGAATGATACGATAAATATAAAATATAAAACATTAAATGATATTAAAAATACAATAGATAAATTAGAATACTTATATAAAACAAAAAAATATTCACATAAAAGAATATGGCAAGTAGGAATGATAATGAAGGTTAGATTGGGAGTAATATTAAAATACAAAAATACTTTATATAAAAATGCTAAAAATATTAAATCTAGATTTGATTTAGCAAATAAATATTTTAAATTTTTAGGTAAAAGAACTAAAAATAAAGAAAAAAATTTGAAATTTAATTATTAAAATTGATTATAATTATTATATAATAGTATTTATAAATGTCTTTATTTATACCAGAAGATAGAAATTATATAAATTGGGTATTTAAACCAAATATAGATATTAAAAATTTTGATCCAATAAAAAATAAGATGTTAGTTAATGATATAATTACTACTGAAGGTATTAATTATAAATCAGACTATCGTAAGATGCAATGTATACCAGGTATTTTAGTTTTAGATCATAATAGTTATGGTAGAGAAAACAATCGTATTTTATACAAATGTATACCAAATGATAATAAATTACCTGTATTTTTAATACCATATACAGATAAAAATATTAGCTTTAGTAAAAAAAAAATAAATAAATATATACTATTTAAATTTGATAATTGGGAAAGTAAACATCCAAAAGGAATAATAACAAATACATTAGGAAATGTTGATAATTTAGATATATTTTGTGATTATCAATTATATTGTAAAAATATACATTACTCAATTCAAAAATTAAATAAAATTTCAAAATTTTTAATTAATAAATTTGATGATTATGAAAATATTTATAATAAAATTAATAGTAAATATAATATTGAAAATAGAGAAACAATAGAAGTAATAACAATAGATCCAATAGAAACTACCGATTATGATGATGCTTTCAGTGTAAAAAATTTAGATAATAATAAAAAAATTGTTAGTATATATATTTCTAATGTACCAATAATATTAGATATTTTAGATCTATGGAATAATTTATCTAAAAGAGTTTCAAGTATTTATTTACCAAACAAAAAAATGTCTATGCTTCCAAATATTTTAAGTGATAATATATGTAGTTTAATTGAAAATAATAAAAGAATTGTATTAGCATTAGATATACATATTAAAAATAATTATATTGATAAAATTAATTTTAATGTTTGTTCTATAATTGTTAAAAAAAATTATGAATATGAAGATGATAAATTATTAAATAATGTTGTATATAAAAATTTACTTAAAGTATCACAGGATTTAAACAATGAGAGAAAATATAAAGAAGAAATAGTAGATAGTCATGATGTAGTAGAATTTTATATGATTTTTATGAATCATGAAATAGGAAAATTATTAGAAAATAACAACATTGGTATTTTTAGAAATGTTACATGTAAAAAAAATAATGATAAAAATATTTCAAATGAAATAAATAATGTATTAGATAATGTAAAAGGTAGTTATGAATTATATAATAAAGGTCATCAATTAATAGGTAATGGAGTTAATGCTTACGCTCAAATAACATCACCAATTCGCAGATTAGTTGATATTATAAATATGATACTATTTCTTACATCTTTAAAGTTGATACAATTTAATAATAATGCATATAAATTTTTAGATGTTTGGAAAGAAAATTTAATTCTTATAAATGAAAATATAAAAAAAATAAAAAAGGTGCAAAACGATTGTAGTTTATTATCAAGATGTATTTATGAAAAGAATAATAATTGTTTTAATAAATATATAGGTTATATTATTGACATTACAATTAAAGGTGATAAATATAAAAATACAATATATATACCTTATTTAAAATTAATTTCTTATACACTTACAGATAATAAAGAAATATTATATTCACAAAATAATTATACTTTACATATGTTTATAAATGAAAATACATTAAAACGCAAAATTAGATTACAAAATTAATAATTTAAACACATTTTTTCTATATATGTATATTATATGAGTGAAAGTAATATTGAAAATAATTTAGTAGAAGGAGAGGCAGAGGTTGAAGCACAGGCAGGGGCAGAGGCAGAGGTAGAGGCAGAGGTTGAAGCACAGGCAGGGGCAGAGGCAGAAGTAGAGGCAGAAGTAGAGGCAGAAGTAGAGGCAGAGGTAGAGGCAGAGGTTGAAGCACAGGCAGGGGCAGAGGCAGAAGTAGAGGCAGAAGTAGAGGCAGAGGTAGAGGCACAGGCAGAGGTAGAGGCAGAGGTAGAGGCAGAGGTAGAGGCAGAGGTAGAGGTAGAGGCAGAGGTAGAGGCTGAAGCAGAAGCAGAAGCAGAGGTAGAGGCAGAAGCAGAAGCAGAAGCAGAGGTAGAGGCTGAAGCAGAAGCAGAAGCAAAAGTAGAGGCTGAAGCAGTAACAGAGGTAGAGGCTGAAGCAGAAGCAAAAGTAGAGGTAGAGGTAGAGGCTGAAGCAGAAGCAGAGGTAGAGGCTGAAGCAGAAGCAGAAGCAAAAGTAGAGGCAGAGGCAGAAAAGGATGAGGAAGAAGTAGAAGCGTTATTAATAGCAAAATCAAAAGAAAATATTGAAATCAAAATCAAAGATGTGAATTCAATAATTGAAAAATCAAACAATATAACACCAACACCTACCACAAGTCCAGTACAACCACAACTAATACAACAAGTAAGACCAATAAGAAGGATTGTGAATCGTCGTAGAGGAGTAGGTATGATTAATTTTAGATAATTATTAAATTAACATATTTTTATCTATTTTAACTCCAAAACATTGTTTGTAACTTTTTTCTGGTAATAAGTTATTTAGATCATCTAAACTTATATATCTTATAGATGTAACATTAAATATATCTTTTAACTGTTCTATATTTTTGTTATATGCAATTAATTCTTTACAAGAAGGAATATCAATTCCAAGCTGACAAATATCTATAATAGGTGGTGCTGCCACTCTTATATGTATTTCTTTAGCTGAATTTAACCATAAATTTTTAATAATACTTTTCATAACATTTCCTCTTACGATAGTATCATCAATAATAATAACCTTTTTATCTTTTATTTCATCTTTATAATAAATAAATTTTTTATTACATGCTTTTTTTCTATCTAAATTATTTGGAATTATAAATGTTCTATTTATGTTTTTATTTTTTATAATTGCTTGTTTATAATTAATATTAAGTTTATTAGCATAACTTTTTGCAGAAATAATACCCGAATTGGGAATTCCGATTACAATAAATTCATCATCTAAGATTAAGGTTTCGTTTTTAGCAATTGTAATACCTAAATTATTACGTAAATCCCGAACTTTTAGTCCATCGCATATACTATCTGGATTTAAAAAATATAAATATTCAAAGGCACAAATCGATAATTGAGAATTTGGTGATTTGTAAATAGAAGATAATCCAGTATTATCAATTTTAATAATCTCTCCGGGATAAATGTCTCTTAGAAAGTTATGATTTTGTAATGCACAACTTTCTGAACTAATACAATAAGAATTATTATTTGTTCCAATACATAAAGGTCTTATTCCGTAAGAATCTCTAATTGCATAAAGACAATCATTTTTTAAAATAATCAAACAATAAGCTGCAGGTATTGTATTAAGTAAATTAATTAATTTATTTTCAAAATTACTATCTAAATAAGAATTAATACAATCAATAATATATTTTGTATCATGAATTTTTATATTTGGAATATTTCCATTATGAACTAGATAAAACGTTTCATCATTTGTATTACCAATTAAAGGTTGACATTCATTTAATCCTGCTATGTTATTATTTTTTGAATCTCCAGATGTAGAATATCTTACGTGACCAATACATTTATTAGTTAATGCATTATGATAATTATTAAAAAAAGTTTTAACTAGTCCTAAACCTTTTTCAACAATTAAAGTTCCCGAGTTATCATACGCAATACCACAACCTTCTTGTCCACGATGTTGAAGTAAATTTAATCCTTGTATAACTTTATTTGTTATTTGAATATCATTTTTTTTTGAATAAATACCAAAAACTCCACATTTTTCTTTCATAATAATAATAATAATAATGTAATCTATAAGTATTTATACATACATAGAATTATTGTTAGCTATATATTTTAAAGTTAATTCTGGAATTTTATTAATTTTTTCTAATAAATGTAAATTATTTGTAATTTCTGCTGCTTTACCTATTTCGTTAGCAATATTATTGATTTTAAGAATTATTTTGACAAATTCGCCAATAAATATTCCACATTCATAATCTAATAAATCAATTATTACTTTACAATCAATTTCTGTATTACTTTCACACCACTTCATTATATATTTTTGTATATCATAATTAATATCATAACAAGAACCGGTATTAACATTATAAAAATTTTCCATATCATAAAATTTTTTTAACATTGAATATAAATTATTTGTTAATTTATTTACTTGTATTGATTCGGTGTTTGGATTATGTATTTTAACTTCATCCGAAACTTTAATATTATTTAAACAGGATATTAATACAATAATTTCAATAGCAGATAAATCATTAAAATAGTTTGTTTCATAAAGTAATAGTGAAATTGCGAGTGGGTGAATTTCTTGAAATTGGGAAGCTAGTAAACCTAATTCAGTTATATTATTATTATCAATAAAACCTGTATTATTTAATATTTCTATTACATTATTAATAGTAATACTTAAATAATTTTCTGCATTTAATTTAAACGTTTTAATTTTATCTAATTGTTCTTTTTTTTCATCAATATTTTTAAATATTGAAATACCAAATTCTAAATTTTTATTTGTTTCTTCAATATATCTTATTTCTTTATTTAAATTTTTTTTAATCTTATTAGAAGATGTTTTTAATAAATTTTTTTTATTTAAATAATTAATTATCATATTTTTATCTATATTTGTTTCTTGAAATTTAATATTTTCATTATTTATTATATTAGTTAAATTTTTTATTTCTTTTTCATAATAAGAAAGTTCTTTTTTAATTTCTTGTGTAATTAAAGAACTATTAATAAAATTATAAATATTTACTTTATTAGATAATAAATTAAGACATAAATTAAAAGATATTTTAAATCTTGATATTAGTGTTTGTGGTGGTCCAAATAACATATTTTTAAATTCATTTACCGGTTTCATATCAAATAAATTACAACATAACCAAACTTTACCTACTTTATCATAACCTCTTCTACCAGCTCTTCCTGAAATTTGTGTATATTCATGCGGTTTTAAAATTCTAAATTCGTGTCCATCATATTTTTTAATATCAGTAAATATAACAGACGCAGTTGAAAAATTAATTCCTACAGCTAATGTTTCTGTTGCAAATAAAATTTTAATTTTTTTTTGTTCAAATAGCATTTCGGTAATTTCTCTAAAGATAGAAAGTATACCAGCATGATGTATTCCAATACCTTTTTTAAATAAGGCTATCATTGTTCTATATTCGGGTAAACTAATATATTCTTTGTAATTTTTTATTTTTGACATGATAATTTTTTTACATTCATCTTCAATTGTATTTGGTATTTTTTCATCGCTATTATATAAATTAATATTTAACTCTTTGGCCGCAGATTCAACCTGTTTTTTTGAAAATACAAAACATATTGCTGGTAATGATTCAGTATTTTTTAAATGATGAACTAAACCATTAAGTATAAATTGTCTTGTAATATTTTTTTGACTTGATTTATTTAAATATTGTTTTAAAATATTTATGTCATCATATGCATTAATATTAAAGTTATTTTTAGTATCTTTGATAGTTATTTCATTATTTATATATTTTTTTATATTAGCATAGTGTTCAGTATTTTCTGATTTTTTTATATTACTTTTATGAGTTGAAATCCATAAATAATGAGTTAATGGAACAACTCTATGATTTGTAGAAGCAAGATATACTTTTTTTTCTGGCTTATTTAAGGTAATAGCTTGTTTATTTTTTTCATCTTCTATCCATTTAGCAAACATTTCAGGTTTATCAATCGTTGCTGATAACATTATTAATTGTACTTGAGGTGGTAATAAAAGAAGAGCTTGTTCCCATACACTACCTCTATCTTTATCATTGATATAATGTACTTCATCAAATATAACAGCACCTAATTCATTTTCAATATCTATTTCAAATGATAACGAAATATTATTATTATTTGTTTTTTTTCGTAATTTTTGATTCATAATTGTGTTTGGTAAAATTTCAGTTGTCATTATTAATACATCCGCATCTGGATTATCTGTAATATCACCTGTTATTATACCAAAAGATATATTAGGATATTTTTTTCTAAAATCACAAAGTTTTGTATTAGATAAAGCTTTAATAGGTGCAGTATAAATAACTTTTTTTTGTTGTTTAATAAAATGTAATATAGCAAATTCAGCAGGTAATGTTTTACCAGATCCTGTATGTGCGGTAATTAAAATATGTTGTTTATCTACAATAGATTTAAATGCCCATTTTTGAAAATTACTAAGTGTAATATTTGGGAATACATTAAAATAATTATTATATTTATCATTTTCTATAAAATCTTTATCACATATAAAAACCATTATATATTGTTAATAAAATTTAAATAAAATTTTTATATCAATTTATTATTAATTTACATGGATTTATCTAAAAATATGATCATAAATAACAAATATATTATTATAAAAAAAATAGGGGAAGGTAAATTTGGAAAAATTTTTTTAAGTAAAAATAAATATACTAATGAAAAAGTAGCAATTAAATTAGATACAAATAATATATTACTTAAAAATGAGGCAAGAATATATAATTATTTATATAATATCAATGGAATACCAAAATTAAGAGCTTATGGTAAAGTAAACTCATATAATTATTTAATTATTGACTTGTTAGATTGTACATTAATTAAAAAACGAGAGTTAAATGGTAATAAATTTACCTTTAATTATGTTATTAATTTTGGTATAAAAATTATCGATATAATAAGTAATATACATAAAAAAAATATAATACATCGTGATATTAAACCAGAAAATATAATGTTTAAAAATAATAATGGTTTTGATAATATATATATAATTGATTTTGGTTTATCAAAGTTGTATGATTCTAATAAAAAAAATTTTGTTAATAAAGAAAATATAATAGTCGGAACTTATAATTATGTTAGCTTACATACACATTATGGATTTATGCCAAGTAAACGAGATGATTTAGAATCTATTGGATATATTCTTTTATATATGTATTATGGTAAACTACCATGGAATAATTTATTGGATATTAAACAAGAGAAACAAAAATTAATAAATAGTAATATTAAAAATAATATTTTTATTAATTTTATAAAAAAATGTAATGAGCTCAAATATGATGAAAATCCTAATTATTTAGAATTAAAAACATTATTATCTAGGTCATTAAATAATAATAATAAAACAATATAAAGTATTTATATGATATATATTTATAATGAATACCGAAAATCAAGAAACAATTGGTGTTTGTAAATGGTTTAATAATAAAGCCGGTTATGGATTTATTCGTGTTATGAGCAAAGAAAGAAATGGAGAAGATGTATTTGTTCACCACAGTGCACTTAAAACAAATAATGATCAATACAAATATTTGGTTCAGGGCGAATATATATCTTTTAAATTTTCAAGACTAAAAACTGAAGATAATAGGGAATGGCAGGCAGTAGATGTTACAGGTTGTTTAGGTGGTGATTTAATGTGTGAAACAAGATATAAAAATAGACAATCTAATCTTGAAAAGAAAAAAGATAATTCAACATTGGTTTCTTAGAATAACTGTAAATTGATAATTAATATAAAGATATTTTATATTTATTATTATGGAAAATCATAAATATGAAGAAAAATTTATTAATATATTAACAACAATAACTACTTTAAAAAGTCAATTAGTATCTCTACAACAACAAATAAAAAAATTAGAACAAGATGTATCTAAAGATTTAAATAATGGTTATAAAGAAATAGAAAAAAAAAATAAAAAGTTAAAAAATCGTAAACCATCTGGATTTGCTAAACCTTGTAAAATAAGTAAAGAATTGAGCATTTTTATGAATAAAAATGAAGATGAATTAGTAGCACGTACAGATGTAACAAAATATCTAATAGATTATATAAAAAAAGAAAATTTACAAAATAAAGATAATAAAAAACAAATTATACCAGATGTAAAATTAAAAAAATTATTAGTAATAAAAGATAATGACGAGTTAACATACTTTAATATTCAAAAATATATGAATAGACATTTTATTTAGTAATAATGTGTTAAAAGTCTATAAAAATGAAATTGAATACTTTTATTCATTATGGTATTAATTGCGTAATTTATATTAATAAATATTTTTTATTATTATATTATGAAAAAACAAATATTTAATTTAATCTTATCATTTTTTTTAATAAAAAATATTATTGCTTTTACTCCTAATAAATCTTTAATAACACCTTTAGAAATGATGAAACATTTAGATTTAATTTGGAAAATTAGAGAAGAAATAGATAGTTGTGATGTTTCAAAAGATGAAATATGTGGAGAGGTTTGTAAAGTTTGTCAAGGAAATGGTATTTTACCATGTCGTTTTTGTGGTGGTACAGGTTTTTTAATGTTGGGCAATGATTTAATAGGAACAAATAATGATTGTAGTGTTTGTAAAGGAACAGGAGATGAAGAATGTAAACTTTGTATGGGTGCGGGTTATATTGTACAATGGCGTAAAGATTATAAATAGTATTATTTTGTAATGTAAATATATAATGCCGAAAAAAACTAAACGCAATCAAAGTTCTCGTCCAAATAAAACACAAACACAAAAGAAGTTATTGGAAGGAATACATGATAACATTCCGCGTGAGATTCAAAAACAAATAATATCATACATGCGTAAACCATCACCTAGAAAAGGAAGTATTATGAAAATCGATGTAGACCGAGTAGGAAGACAATCTATGGAAAAAGGCAGATTAGGAAAAATAATAGATAAAAATGACAATACACAAAAACTTATATTAAGATTATTCTACAATGGAGAAGATCGTGTATTAAATTTTTCACATGTAAAACCAAAGGGTAATAATAAAGAAAGGCCGAATAGTTCCTACTGGAATCCAGATAGACCGGTTGAATCTTGGGATATGCAAAAATTAAGAACAAAAGATTCTAATCCTGATATATAAATGATAAATACAAATCAGCTTTCAATAATTTAGTAATGGCAGTTTATAAAGAGAAGAAATAAATTTGATTTGCTATTTCTCTTTTGAAAGAAGAGTTTATCATATTTTACAAGTGAAAATTTTATACAATCGTATTCAAAGATGTAAACAAATAATGTAGCTCGATTAAAAAATAATTAAATAAAAATATTTTTTAATCTAAAAATAAAAGTTCAAAAGCATTTCAATTAGTGGTTAAATAAAAATTTCTTACAGTTCATTTTTATAATTTATATATTTAATACCCAACAATTATACCAGATGGCCAGTTTGGTTTAGACGTTTTAAACACCAATAATTATATTTTAAAATGAACGATTCTACCAGTTTTTAATTTAATTGACAAATCAATGGTTAATTTATTTACTTTAACCATATTAATTATTTCTTTGAGTGTTCCTGTCGCATCTTTTCTTTGAAATGACAAATTAATATCATTGCACCAAGTATAACCTCTTTTACCATTTTCATTTGTTTCTTTAATATTAAATGTAGTATATTTTTTAATTTTTTCTGGCGACGACATATAATCCCATACATCAGATAAAACAGGCTGATATTTTGTTTTTTCCTCTGATATAATTTCATTTTTATTTTTGATTATACATTTTTCAATTTTTGAGTTTGTAAACTGCGTCATATTAAGTTCTTTCTCTGTAATATATTGTTTTGGTGTTATATTCATTGTAATCATTATATTTGCTACATCGAGTTCATCTTGCGTATAATCCTCTTCACACCTCCACCGAATATGAGTTCCACCACCAGGCGTAACATCAATCGTAGTGTTAATTGTTTGTTGCATTGTTTTCTCTTTTTTCAACATGCGGTTAGCAGATGAATTCATTTTGAATGAGCTTGTAGCTTGCTTGTATGCAGTGTTGTGCTAGGAGAAAAAGCATTTCAATTTTGTAAGTTTGTAACTTGTTAATTAGTTAGCCCCCGTATATAGAGCCTATGGGAAAAAAACTCAAAACAGGGGAAAGATTTGACTCTTTTAATCCATTACAACATAATATATATAGTGAAACCATTTCAATTTAGTCAATAAAAAATATTCTTATAAATTATACAAGAATATTTTTATTTTATTTATTTTTATTTTATTTATTATCAATTATGATATCTGAAAGTAAATGATATACACACTTCATTGCCTATTTTTTGTGTCTGCTACTCATAGAGAAAGTGGGATGTGAATTAGTTTTGATTATCGGCGTACCATTTAATAACGAGATTAGCGGTAAGTCTACAATTTTCTTTTGTCAAGTATTGAAT
>MDTB01211597.1_pt1 | contig 20622 bp, 21 predicted proteins | sample 811161 | NCBI WGS metagenome assembly MDTB01 (sample SAMN05326650, study PRJNA326480) | marine metagenome | isolation source: seawater | place: Mediterranean Sea | collected 2009
CTAGCAGATGACTTTTCAGGAGTAAGTATTAAAGAAACAGGTATTTTTTCTGACCATTTTAAAGCTAATTTTTGAACTTTATTTTCAGGATCATTTCCGCAAATAATAATTTCATATTCAGTCTTATTTAGCTCATTTTCATGGATAGATTTTAGAAGTTTATCAAGATTATCTGCATCATCGTAATATGGTATACATATAGTAAGTTGCATTTTCTTTAATTTTTTATTTATTTAAAATTTTAGCAGGGTTGCCAGCAACAATAGAATCCGAGTCAGTTGATTTAGTAACAACAGCACCTAGACCTATTATTGAACGAGGCCCAATTGATATTTTTTGCATTATTGATGCATTAGGACCTACCCATGACTCTTCTCCTATTTCAACACTACCGCTTATTTCTGCGCATGCTGTTAGAGCAGCACCCTTTTTAATTTTACAATTATGGCCGATGTGAACATGATCATCAGTCATAACATTATTCTCTATTGTAGTTGGCTCTATTGCTCCCGCAACGATTGTATTTAATGCTCCGATATCGCAATACTTTCCAATAATTACCCCTCCAAAATGAGGCATTTTTAATGGAGTTCCACCAAAAGAAATCACTTCACGCTCTTTTTTATTGTCACGCTCTATACCAAATCCTATCCCGCCAATAACTGTATTAGAACCAATATTAGTTCCTTTCCCAATCTTGACTCTATCTAAAATTTTTACGCCTGGGGATAAAAAACAGTCATCTTCAATAACACAATCTGCGCCTATGTAGGTATGTGGAGATAATATGACTGAATTACCAATTTTAGCGGAGGGGTCAACATAATTCAGGTTAGGACTATATTCAAAAGACTTAAATTCAAAAACAAGTCGAGAAGTTCTTATATAGTCATATCTCGGGTTGATGCACTCTATTATTAAATTATCTAAATAGCACTCATCAGGCAAGTTTATTTTAAGTGGAACAAAGATTATTATAGATTTTAGAGATTTTAATGAAATAATTAAATCTTCATCAATTTTTAAACTGAAAGCAATTGTATTACTTTTTAGATTTGATGATTGGCTCACACCATTGATATCAAAATTTGGTGAAAGGCCATATAACTTTTCAAATTTTTTTATGTTGAAATGCATTAAATTAAGTTATCCATTTATCTATATTTGCAACTTCTGCATGTGAGCATCCTAAATTAAAGCCCCATGATTTATCGCGAGCTTCTATAGCATCCAACCATTGTTGTCCATATTTTTTAACTTGGCTTTCGTAGCACATGACAGCTTCCATTTTTTGCTTATGAAAGTCAGATATATTCGAAAAATAGTTGTAAGAATGCGCTCCAACGCCTCCCGGGAAAGCTTGGTTAAGTGAAACTAAAGAAAATGAATTCTTTCTTGATGCCGAACGAGTGCACTGAGCAACAAATTGATGCTCATGATGACTATCCATAGCATTAACAGTGAAAACCATATTTGGTTTTTCAGAAACAAATAAATCGTCAAAAATAGAAATATATTTTCTGGAATATGCAAATTCATCAGGGGAGATACCCAAACTTAAAAAATTGGCGCCTATACATTTTGCAGCTCTTCTTGCCTCGTCATCTCTTAGGTCAGATGATAAAGCTCCGGTGCTAGTTGCTGTTGCAGCAACTAATAATATTTCTGCTCCATCATTTGCTAATTTAGCTAAAGTGCCCCCAATTTGGGCCTCAATGTCATCTGGATGAGCTCCCATTGCTATGATTTTCATAAATTTCTCCCACGACTAAATTTTTTATAAAATAAATATAAAATTTTTCTTGAATTATACCTAAAGACTGCAAAAAAAACTCTTACCAGTTCATATGGGCGCCAAAATGGTATATAAAAATTTTCTTTCACCAGAAAATTTAATCTAACTCTTATTAATTTTAAGTTAACTGCCATAATTTTTTCTTTTTCTTTATCAAGAACATATTTTTGTAAATGTTCACCATTTAAATATCCTTTGTCTGATATGAAATTTATAACTTCATTTATTCTGCAAGCTAATTTGATACCTATTTTTGGCATACATATGACAAATCTTTCTCCCACACCCCCGTGCCAATGCCACATTGAAGTAATTGGACCATAGCAGCTAGCATTGACAAGCGCCAAGAGATCTAAATTAGAATTATTTACTAACAAGTCATCACGTATCATCAAGATTCTATCAAATGACATAAAATCTTTTTTTTTATGAGCCTCTCTTAGCATTCCTAATTGACATAAAAGATTTTCATAACTTTTAAAATTATCATTATGAACGTCCTTAATTTTTTTAACCCTAGCAAATATCTCTTGATCTAAAAGTTCATCTTTTGAATATGAAACTCTTTCTTCATTTAAAAAAATATTTTCAGGCACAGGTTTAAGTGAGCCATAGTCTCCAGATCTCTTATTATCAATGAAACTCAATTCATTTAAAACATAAATAGTTCGAACCTTGATATTGAGTTTTTCTAAAGGTCTGATTATTTTGTCATTAATAGTTGGAGAAGATTTTTCAACCCCTCTTCCAATGCCATAAATAATACAAAGCATATCCATATTTATAAATTACTCATTAATTAATGTTCCGTGAAGAAGAACCCTTAATAGTATTCTCAATCTTGCTTTTAGTATTTTAAATAACCAATTACTATGGCCAACTATTTGGAAAAAATTATCATTAGAAAAGTCCGTATCTAAGACAGTTATCGTCATATCTGTATCTTTTGCAGCTGTTTGGACACTAAGCTGATCTCTTGGGCAAATGTTCTTAAAATACCACCACCATCTTTCAGCATGAGCTTTAATTTTTTGATTATTGTGATCTCTAAAAATCATCCCACATTCAACTGCAGTAGCATTCAGAATTAAATTTGAGTCAAAGACTTTTTTTATTTCATTTTTAGTAATTTTTGAGTTATCAATGCACCTTACTAGTTCATCAGAAATATTTCCTTTTGCACGATGCCTATTTACTGCAAAATGATAATCTGATGAGGTGAGTCTATTAAAAAATTCAGCAAAGTCGTTACCAAACTCAATATGGCCATCTAAATACATTGATTTATCAGCATCAAAATACTTCCATGGAAACATTTTGCAATTACGATTATTTAAAACTGGGTTATTCTTATGGTTGACCTTTATAGTTTCCCATCCATCTGCAGCTATTTCTTTGTCAGCTAGTAAAATAAATTTAATGGTCTTATCAAAATCTTTGGGTGGTGGTTTAGGCTTTTTGTCATAATCACCAAATATAGCCTTATAAATTACTATGTTAGCCATCTTAACTAGTATTAAGAAGTGAGACTACTTGTTTTCTTTTTATTTTATTCATGTTTAAGATTGCTTATATTAGCATTGTTTATAATTTTTAGATTAAGGTTCTTAAAAAGGTGGGCAGAATATATTTGCATTAGGGAATTTTCTTAAAATCTTACTTTCAATATGATCTGCAAAATTTCTTGCTCCAATAACAAATATCAACTCTTCATCAGAGTTTATCTTTTCTTCTGATATAACTTTTAACGAAGTTCCTGGAGCAAATAAATTATTTTTTTCAGGAGTTGAATCAACAATGCAGGATACCGGTTGAATTAGTTCAAGATCAAGAGCGGAATATGTAAATAAAAATTTCGCTGAACATCCCCAGATTACTATCTTTTTATCCTTTTCTTTAATTTTTACCCAAAAACTTTTAACTTCCTCTGTCCATTTTGAAATACTATTTTTTAAATCTTCAGATTTGATAAGTGAGCTAGTAAAATCAAAATTATCTTTTTCATTCTTATTTAAAAGAATTCCAAAAGAGCCATTATGAATCTTGAAATGCTGAACATCTTTAATCTTATAATCAAAATCTCCTCCTAATTGTTTTATAAAATGAGGGGAAAGAGAAAAAAAATGTTCGCTATATAATTGTGAATAGTCTTTATTTTGATAGGTGGCATCTAAAGATGCATTTTCTACATAAATACTTTCTGGATTTAAGATATTGACAATATCTTCGAAAAAATTAACAACATTATTGTTATGAGCTAAAGCATGTCTTACTATTACCAATTCAGAGTCGAGATATGAGTTGTTAATAAAATCATTCTTGTTTAAAAACTTATCAATATGATTTAATCTTTTGTCATTGGATTCAATAGGAACTCTGTCAATAATTGTGTACTTTATTTTGGAATCATTATCAAGTAGATCTAAAATTTTTTTTGCAAATGTTCCATTATTTCCAGCTACTTCAACAATATTTATAATTTCATTTTTTTTTATATATTCTGATAAATAGAGTGCGATTTCATCATCCATTGAAGTTAATGGACTTCTATATACGTAATTACCAAAAAGTTGTTCTTCAGAAAAGTTGTGAACATTTTCAATAACTTGACAAGTCTCACAAAAAAATATGGCCTGAGTAGATTTTTGTTCGTCTTCAATATTTTTTAAATATAAATTGGGTATTACTCCATTCTTAATTGACCAGACTCGATCCATCTTCGAGTTAGATAGACAACAGCATTTTTTTATTTTCATTTTTTTTTCAATTTTGTGTCTGTGAAAGAGATTTATTAAATTTTACCCTCTTTGTGAAACATATACAGCAAGAAAGAATTATATATAAGGGTGCTTTTGGTAAAGCCTCAATAAATAGTGATTGAAATATTAAAAATAAAGCGAAGGATGCTATTAATTTAGAAAATAATCTTGATCTTTCGTCATAAGTTTTGATGTTTGCTGTTATAAGTAATTTTTTAAAGAGCATAAAAAGCACTATTAAACCAACCATTCCCAGCTCATACAAAGTGGATGCAAAAGTATTATGTGCAACTTTATTAAAAGGATTATTTCTTATAAAAGAAGTTGGTCCATTTCCAATTATTGGACTTTCTTTAAATCCTTCATATGACTGAATAATATTGGCAAGCCTTTGTTGATCAGCTCTATTTGATGGTTCTAGAGTTTGTAGGGTTTGTATTCTACTGCCAGCATAACCACTAACTTCAATTGTTGAAAAAAAAGATAATAAGATTCCAAACAATCCTAATGTTAGTATGCCTCTCCTTACTAAAAGTTTTTTATTTATTGATGATGCCAAGTAATAAGTCGCTATGAAAACAAGTGCAGCTAAGCTAGCTTGCCTACTTTGGACAATAATAGCGCAAGAAAAAATAATTAAAAAAGGTATAAATACATTTTTTAAAAAATTAAAATCTCCTATTTTCCCAATGTAAATACAAGTACTTCTTAGACAAAATAAGCATGAGATATATGCCAAAGTTTCATTTCTATTGAAGAATTCAAAGCTAAAAAATGGGCTTGCATCTGATAAAAATATTTCAATGAATATAAATATAAGTATATTAATATCTAGAAGTAATATGTGCTTTCTATTTAATTCTGAAGATAGCATGTGAGTTGCTATAATTGCACCAACCATTATTTTAGCAGGAACTGTAAATAATGAATTTAATCCATAGTAAGAGCTGTTAAAAATTAGACTCGCAAAAATAGATACAAAAAATAAAATCGCGATTATAAAAATACCTTTGTCGATATTTAATTTCTTAGAGCCAAATATATTAAAAAACAGAAATAATATTATAAAAATATCACCAATACCAATACTCATAAAACCAATATTTAAATTCAGGATTCTCTCAAAAATTGTTAAGTTGAGGAATATTAGGGCATACAACATAAAAGATTTACTCTTAAAAACATATATTAGGATCTATTCTCTAGGTTAGAAAATTTAACTTCATGAATTGAACCATCTTTAACTTCATATATTTTATGGCAGCCCCTTAAAGTAGAAATTCTATGAGCAATAATTAATAAAGTAATATCTCTGCCAAGATTATTAAATATATCCATAATTTCTTTTTCAGTATTAGAATCTAATGCACTTGTAGCTTCATCAAGAACAATTAAGTCAGCCCCTTTGTATAAAGCCCTTGCAATACCAATTCTCTGTCTTTGTCCTCCAGACAAGCGTATTCCCCTTTCACCAATTTTTGTATCATATTTTTCAGGCATAGTTTCAATTGTCTCTGAAATTTTTGCTTGATCGGCTGCTTTTTTTACTTTTTGGATATCTATATCTTCTTTTGATAATCCGAATGCAATATTGTTTGTGATACTTTCATCAGATAAGTAAATGTGCTGTGGGACATGAGCTATGTTGTTCTGCCATGATTTTAAATTTGTTTGATTAATCATAGTATTGTCGATAATCACATTTCCATTAATTGGTTCCAACAATCCCATAATGATATCTATTAAAGTTGATTTTCCGCTTCCTGTTTTACCCACAAACCCTATCCTGGTTCCTTTAGATATCTTAATATCTAATCCATCAAAGATTTTAGGTCCATTATTTAAATAAGAGAAAGAGATATTTTTAAGAACAATATGTCGAATAAATTCTAACTTATCTGTATTGTCAGCATCTGCAAGATGGTCCAATTTTTCTTGATTTAAGAATTTTGCTATATCTTGTATTGCAGCTAAAGAACCCCTAAGTTTTATCAATGAGTTATATCCATTTTGTATTAAAGGCAAAAGTCTTTGGCTTCCAATTGCAACAGCTCCTAAAAGAGGTAATGCTTTTGAGACTCCGTCATCTCCAGTTATTACATATGCCAAGGATGCTATACCAACCATTGCAATACCTTCCATAACAAATCTTGGGCTTTCTCTTACAACTTGATTTTTTATTTGAGCTTTTCTAAGATTAATTTCAGACTTACTATAAATATCTATATAAAAATTTTGCGTGCCATCAAGGATAATATCTCTAATTCCTCCCAAACCTTCTTGAAGAGTTTTAACTATTTTTGTTGACTCGTCTGCGATAATTTGACCTCCTCTATTAATCTCTTTTCTAGTGAGATAAGTTAATAAGGTGTACAAGGCTCCAAAAAATATAATTACTGATATGGCAATAGTTGGATTCAACAATATTAAAAAACTAATTATGGTTAACGCTAAAATAAGAGATGTTATCATTGACAAAATAGCAGCTAAAACATTTACTATTATCATCTGAACCTTTACTGAGATAACTGAAATAACATCACTGCTATTTCTTTTTGCGTGAACTTGGTATGGTTGATAAAGAGTCTTATTATATATTTCTATACCTATTTCTGCTCCAATCATATAAGATAATTTAGAACTTAAATATAAAAGTGTTAGCCTCATTACTGCAGCAAGAATTGCTGCAATACAAAATGAAATTGTGAAAATAAATAAAAAATCAGATTCGGTTTTAATATTAAGTAAATTTAAAATATCTCTAACCAATGCGTATTCTAATACTATTGAGGGGTCGGTGATTGCTGCTAAAAAAGGTAAAACTGCACTAATACTGAGAATTTCGAAGAAAGCAGTGAAAATCATAAATATAACTAATAACTTTAAGTGTCTCTTTCTTCTTAAGGCTAACTTTTCCCAGATCTTTTTAATTTCTTTGTATAACAAATTATTTCCTTAGATTAAAAATATTTAACTATCTAACATTAGCTTAAGTTTCTGGATTGAATGCAAGAAAATTGATTCCATATATGGGAAACTACTACCACCAAGATGAGGAGTTATAATAATATTGTGATTTTCTTTAGAGTACTTAACCAAAGGTTGTTCCTCTACGCCAAAAGGACTTTCACCATCAAGCACATCAACTGCAGCTCCAGTAATTTTTTTTGAATCTAATGCATCAATTAAGGCGAGCTCATCAACTATTCCTCCTCTTGAAGTATTTATTAAATAGCTCTTTTTCTTCATTAGATTTATTTCATCTTTACCAATCAAATCCAAGGTCTCTTTATTTGAAGGAACATGCAGAGTAATAATGTCTGAATTCTTTAGTAAATATTGGATATCAGACGCTCTAACTACATAACTTGGAAATGCATCATCTTGTATATAAGGATCATAAGCTAAAATGTTAGACCCAAAACAATTACATAAATAGCTCACTTTTTTTCCAATATTGCCAAAACCAATTACTCCAATATTAAGATTTCTTAAATCGTCAATTTTATATATTCTGTTATCCCACTTGCCAAATTTTTTTACATCATCTATGGATTTATAATTATTTTTTAAGAGGTTAAGAATCAGAGATAAGGTATGTTCGGCTGTGGACCATAAAGTTTCCTTAAAGTCGTGATCTAAGCCAAGAGAATTGAAAGATATAGAATTTTTTTCTAAATATTTATAATCTATGTGTTCATAGCCCATCGAAGGTTGGTATAAGGCCTTCATATTTTCTGCTTTATCTATAATATTACTATCAACTATTATTCTAGCATTCGGTATCATGCCATCATATTTATGGATTGTTTTTAGAACTTCTTCATAAGTCATATATTCAAAAACTTCTCCTTCGAATACCTCATGAAAACTTTTCATTACTCGTGGAAATTTAATAAATGGTGCTGTGCAAAGTACTTTATGTTTCATTTTTAATAATCTCAAGAGATTTAAGAGCCACATCAATTAAAGCTGATTCAGAGTACCCACCAATATGGGCGGTTGAAACAACATTTTTCATCTTAATGATTTCCAAATCATCATGTAAGGGAGGTTCACTGTGCAAAACATCTGTAAAGTAGTAAAAATCTGTATATTTATTTAATGCCCTAATTAAAGATTCCTTGCATACAATTCCTGCTCTTGAAGTATTAATTAACATTTTATTTTTTAGTAAATTGAACTGATCCGAGCCAAGGAGATTTTTAGTTTCGCTATTATAAGGTAAATGAATTGAAACTATATCTGATGCTTCGATCAAGTCATTAATATTTTCGTAAAAAGTCACGCTCTTTTTATCTAATGTAAGCTTTTCTGTTCTTGAAAAATAATTGAAATTAAAGCCTAATGCGCTACCGAAATTATAAAAAACGGAAGCTATATCACCAGCACCCAAAAGACCGATTTTAATATTTTCTGGACTTAAGTTCATGTATCTTTTCCAATGGCCTTTTTGAGCATCACGCGCATGTTTATGGACATTAAATATATAAAAAGTAGAAAATAATACGCATAGCCTTGCTACTCCTTCAACAGTTTTAATTGATTTTATACTATGAAGTTTTATATTTTTCTTTAGAAGATACTCCTTATCAATATTTTCAGTAGAGGTTCCAAATCTTATTATCAACTCAAGGTTTTTACCTGCATCAATTATATCCCTATCAATAATTTCACTACCTACAATAGCAATCTCACAATCAGAAATTGAATTAATAAGCTCATCTTTATTTTCAATAATTCCATTAGAAAATACATAATTAAACTTATCATTTAAATGATCTTTAATTTTATTCTTTATGAAGTAAAACCCCTGAGGGGTTATAAGAATATTTTTCACAGTGTTCTTCCGCCATCTACAAATATTGTTTGTCCGCAAATTGAAGGTGGGGATTCAGAACTTAAGTATGATACTAATTCAGCTACTTCATTAGGAGATGCTAATCTCTTTAAAGGTGTCAAGGATTCTATTTTTTTGACAACTTTATTAAATCTAGATGAAGTGATATCTGATTTTATTAATCCTGGACAAACATTATTTATGCTTAAATTTTGTGAATAATTTTTTGCAAAATAAGTTGCTAAAGTTTCTACTGCTGACTTTGATGCAATATAGTGATGATTTGAGGCGTTATGTGTCTTTAAAGAATTACTTAATACATTTACAACTCTTATTTTAATTTCAGTATTATCATTTATATATGATACGAGTGATTCAAAAATTTTAGATGCACCATGATAATTAACATCAAATATTTTTTTTACCTCCTCTGAGCCAGCTTTATGAAAGGTGATGCTTGAATCATATGTGTATGCAAAATTATTTACTAAGCCAGTAATTTTAATATTTTCATTTCTGATATAACTAAAAACTTTATCAATATCACGAATGTCTTCAACATTACATTTTTTAATATGTTTGACATTTTTTATATTTTTATAATCATTCTCAATATTTTCAAAACTTTTATTTGCAGTTAAAAAAAGCTTCTTATCTTTTTTTATTAAATTTTTGCAGACCTCTTGGCCTAGAGCTCCGTTAGCACCAAATACAATAATCATTTTATAAATACTTCTTTACAATCTTATTAACTTTTTTTTCTGTGTTCTTTATATCTTTTGCAATCTTGCTTTCAACAAATTCATCTACTAATTTTGATGCATTTTCATGATCAGATAATTCCTCACTAAATTTACCTGATGTTATTCTCTCTAATTGCATTTCCGCCTTTTGTTTCATGTCTTCGCCCCATAAAGAAGCTCTACTTGACGAAACTCCATATTGGCATGTCGGTGATGCATTTTTTTGAAAACCTTCATATAAACCATCTCTACCCATCATTGAACGAACAGCGCCAAGTTCACCACTAAAATATAATTCTAAGCAAACAGCTTCTTTTGGATAACCTTTTTTTATCAAAAGCTCATATGCCGTTTCTGCTGAAGCAAAAAATGTTGGAGCCATAAATTGCTCAATGAATAAATCAATTTCAGCTTCTTGTTTAAATGATAGATTTATGACGCCTCCTTTGGAAAACCCTAAGGAATCTGTTAAATTTTTTAATATCGAATTTCCGTTACCAGAATAATCTTGGACAATATCCACATATGCAGGAACACCTCCACCCATTAGAAAGGTTTTTCTAATTTGTTCTCCTGGAAACCTTGGAGCTATCATGAAAACATTAATATTTTTGGGCATATTATCTGATTCATAGTTCAACCAATAACCATGGGCAAAAACAATAGAGGAGCCTTCACTTATGTTAGGAAAAATAAAATCCGTCAAAATTTCATTTTGAACAGCATCTGGTATTAAAAGAAATATTACCTCTGAGTCAATAATGGATTCTTTTATTGATATTACATCAAACCCATCTTCAACTGCTTGGGTTAAGTATTTATCTTTCCTATTGGCAATTACAACCTCATGACCTGAGTCTCTTAAATTTAAAGCTTGAGCCCTTCCTTGAATTCCATAACCAATGACAGTAATTTTCATCTTTTATCCTTTTTATCAACTATTTTTATATATTTTCTTGGATTTTTTTCCATTAATATTCTTGCAATCTCTAAATCCATTGGCTCATCAATATTTACAGTTCTTTCTCTGGGCATTATATATGCTAAGGAGTTTTCTGTTCCATATCGAATTTTTTGTTCTAACATATCCCTCCTCATTGAGTAGATTGACCCGTTTCTAATATATGCATCTGGCTTTAAGTCTTGTCTTGTACTTTCAGGTATCTCTGGTAAACAAAACTCTCTGATATAGCCATCTTCAAGTTTTTTAATTCTTATTGGGTGATGATCATCCAGTCTCATTACACCAATTACTGAATCAGCATTTGTTTTAAATTGCATTTCTAAGGCTGTATCAATATCAAGCGAATTTTTAAAAGGATTAGTGCACAATAATTCAACAACATAATCATATTTATAACCCATTAAATTTTCCATAAATCTTGTTGCATGAAGATTGCATTCAACTGGCTTTGCTTTATCACCTGAAAGATCTTCAGGTCTTTTAAAGGGCGCAAGTGCTCCATAATCTTCAGCAGCTCTTCTAATATCATCATCATCAGACGAAACAACAATATCTGTGATATGTTTAGAAAGCTTAGCCTCACAGACGGTATAGGCGATTAGTGGGTGACCATTAATGTCAGACATATTCTTTTTTGGTATGGCTTTAGAACCACCTCTTGCTAGAATTACAGCTAGTACTTTGTACATTTATTTTTCTCCGTTCAAATAAGATTCTAGCAAATCAACACTTTTATTATAAGCAAGAAACCTTGCTCCTTCCGACATACCACCAATATGGGGTGTAATAATGACATTACCATTTGGATAACTTTCTTTAAAATAAGAATATATAGGGCTATTATCTTTAGCATTGATTTCATCACTAATGACATCTGTAGCATAAAATGAATTGCTGTGATTTTTTAAAAATGTTACTAAATCTTTTTCGTCGACCACCTCACCACGAGATGTATTAACTATTAATAAATTATTTGGGCATGTATTAAGAAAAGCTTTATTAACAAATTTATTATTTTCTGCATTAGCATGGATATGAATAGATAAAACATCCAAATCTGACAAAAAATTATCAATTTCTTGAATTTTTTTTGAATTTGGAGCAGCTTGTTGATCTACATATGGATCATAAAAAGTTACATTTGCTCCAAAAGCATTGCAGTAATTGGAAAAAATTTTACCAAGGCGCCCCATGCCCAATATCCCGATTTTAAGATCGCCCAATTGCTTGCCTATGAATTTATCACAATCCCAGTTATTGTTATAAACATCTTGAGTGGACGGAATGATATTCCTAATTGACATCATCATTAACGTGAAAGCAAGCTCGGATGTAGAGGTTACTTTGGATAAAAAATCTGTTTCATTTTTAAGGGAAATAACTTTTATATTTCTTTTTTTTGATTCTTCTAAATCAATATGTACAGTACCAGTAGAAGCTGTACAAATAAATTTAAGATTTAAAAGATCATCAAAGATCTGAGATGATAGAAAAATTTTCGACCTATTGGGATTAGTAAATATACCCACAACATTGTCAAATGTATTTTTTTTAAAGTCTTTGTATTCAATATCAGGAAGATAGATTATTTTGAAAAGGTTCTCTAATCTAGGCAAAACATCCTTAATTCCATCTATAGGGGTGCAAACTAGAAGTTCTTGATTGCATTCGGTCATTAGCCAACGCCCTTCCAAGTATTGCCATTGTCAGTGTAATGATGGTCACAGTGTAATTCTGGATCATATAAAATTTTACCTATGTTCTTTTCAATAATGTCAGTAGCCCAGTATCTATCTTCTTTTCCAACTAATTCTTCATCAAAAGGATTTTTTAATAAAACTTCTTTATCAATTATTGATAAAGCATTATGAAAAAAATATCTATCTTCAAGTTCTGAGTACATATTTTCTACTCTTTTATCTATAAAATGACTCCAAAGATATCTTTTGCCTATTCTTTGACCTTGATAAACAGGATCTTGATTACCAAATATAGCAACATATTTTTTTAAATCTTTAAGCACTTGATCAACGTTAAACTTTTTAATTACACAGTGACTAGATAGGAACATTATGTAGTCTCCGTTTGCTATTTTTGCTGCATTATTTAGAGCTAGTCCTGGAGAGTACTTATCTATAGATATAAAATTGATATTTGTATATTTTTGTTTATTTTTAATAAGTGAAGTATTGGCTTGAAATTGTTGAGCTATCTCAAGAGACTTGTCTTTTGATCCATTATCTACAATTATTATTTCATTCTCAGGAATAAAATCTATTACTGATTGTATGGCGTGCCCTATCCATCTCTCCTCATCTTTACATCTTATTACAATACTAATTTTTTTACTCATAATCATGTGGCTCCCATCTTCCTCTATAGTTATTAACAGTATCACTTTCGATATCCTGATAATCAATTCCAAGATCATTCATAGCTAATTCTGCCTCTCTGATATTAGATGACATTAATTTAAACTCATTAGGATCAAGTGCAAATTTATTATCTCTTCCAGGAAGAGATTTATCAGTAGTGAAATGCTTTTCAATCACACTAGCTCCTAAAACAACTGCAGAAGCAGGAATAATAATACTACCAGTGTGATCACTATAACCTACGTTATCATGCAATTCTTTTAGCCAATTAATTCTTCCAATATTTGCTGTTTCAGGATTGCATGGATAAGAAGATACGCAATGCATAAGATTATATGTAGCATTACCAGATTTTAAAATTTTATTAGCATCTATAATTTCTTGTTCTGTAGATGCTCCAGCGGAAAAAAATATATGCTTAAAGTTATCAGAACAATATTCTATAAGAGGCATATTTGTTGTTTCATGAGATGGAATTTTTATATCATTAACGCCTAAATCTTGCATATATTTTGCGCCTTTAGTTCCAAAAACACTCATCAAAAACTTACAATCATATTTCTCTGAAATATTTTGAAGCTGTAATATTTTTTCTTCAGTAAGGGCTGCCTTATTATATATTTCTCTCCTTCCATCAGAATCCCACACTCCAGGTTTGAGAAATTTAGGATCCCAATATTGAAATTTGACGGTATCAGCTCCTGAATCTTTAGCTGCAGATATCATTTCTTCAGCAAGAACAATATCTCCCATATGATTCCAACCAATTTCAGCAATTATATTTATACTCATTTTTATACCTATATGAATGTTGATGTATATTTTACTTTGGATTTAACTTAATCTGATTACTTTCTATGAAAATATTTATGTACAGCTGATCTAACACATGTGAATTTTTTGGATAAGTGAGCTTTTGCAATCCCTCATAATGCGCTTCTCTATCATTATTGTCATTGAATAAATTAATGCCATCAAAAAAGATTGTGGCACTAGGGTTTTCTTTTATAGCTAACATTATTGATATTAGTCCCATTGAGGGCCTATATTGTGTGCTCATTTTTTTTCTGAGAATGATTTGCACTAAGAACTTTAGCTTCAATTTATTATCAAGGCTAAAAAAAATTTGTATAAGGTTTTGAAAATTAAAAGATGCAAGGTATAGAGACCAAAGCTGCCTTGCATTTATAATGCTCATAGATTCCGCATAAATTTTCTTTTCATCTAATCTTTTAAGAATATTTATGCCTTCACCGCTATCAGAAATAACAACCTTCTTGGGTTTGATGCTATTTATTGAATTATATTTTTTTAATCTAAATTTGTTAGATTCCTCTCTAGAAAAATTATTTATTTTTGGATGCTGATTGAGATTATTTTCATCAAATAACATTGCGTCACTAAGAATTAAATAAACATTGCTCGTATTTTTTAATCTTAGAATTGATGCATTTGCTGCATAAATAATATCAAAATCACTGCTATCTATTTCATGGTTTAAGCCAGCTCCGATAATTAATATTTTTTCTGGCATCTTAATAATAATTAATTTTCAAATATCTCTATAAAATAACCATTCCTTACTATTGATTCATATCTGATAATTGGTTCTCCAAAGAACTCTTTTAACATCTCTCTGTAATTAACATGGTCCCCTCTTAAATCAAGATGATTGTATGAAATGACTCGCTCTACTTTACCTTCTCTTATTAACGAAAAATAGTTGTTTAAAGCTTTCTTAGGAATCTCAGGAAATGAGTCTTGATTTATAATAGTGAAACCAACTTTGTTAACCATAGAGCTATTGAAATCTTGAGCATAAATATATCTCTCAATCTTGTCTCTTTCTGCATAATTAATAATAAATTGACGCAATAAAAAATGCTGAAGATCTATAAAAATTGAATCTTGTACATCAGCATTGGAAGTTAAAAAAAGATTAGCTAGTATTCCAGATCCCTCACCAATAAAGATGGGTTTTATAATTTTATTACTTAAATATCTATTAACTATATCAAAAAAATAGTAATGATCCGTTAATTCAAGAAGGTAAGAGTTTCCTTTAGAAAAATTCATCCATGGTTTTCCACTAAAAACTAAATTTGAAAGATTAAGGTTTGTCATTTCAGAAATAATATCTTCATATTGTGCATTTGAAAGTTTTAAATTTGATCCCATCCTGCTGTAGCTTTTCTCTACACCAGGATTTCTATGAAGATATAATGAGCCAAGTCTATTTTTTTCTCTTGACAAATATTTATATCTTGTTGAAATACTTTCCATAGCTTTTCCGACACATGCTCCATCAGACAAACCATTTACGAAATAGTCTTCATATAAGCTACAAATATCACTAACGCTAGAATTTGAAGTATCTCTGTTATTAAGGCCATCAAACTTTTTAAATACCATCTTCCATACATCTGAAATATTTTCGTGCTCACTTGCTTTTGGAGTTCCAACTTCATCAAAAAATGATTGAATAATTTCACTTGGAATTTCTACATTGGGATATCTTTTAATCATTTTTTATCTCCAATTATAGTCTGAAATCTGAATCATCTTTATCAAACATTGATTTCAAATCAAAGAAAATATGATTATCTTTCCCAGCCGATTTAATTTCATTTAAGCCCATGTCTAAAAAATTTTGATGGCTAACACATAGAATAATACCATCGTATTTATTCTTATTTAAAGTGCCTGATAGTTTGATGCCATATTCTTTTTCAGTTTCATCATAATCAGCCCAAGGGTCATAAACATCCACAGAATAAAGCTCTTTTGGGAAAGAATTAATTATATCAATTACCTTAGTATTTCTAATGTCAGGACAATTTTCTTTAAAAGTTAACCCGAGAATTAATATATTTCTAGTGCCTTCATTTGGAGATAAATCATTGATCATGTTGATCATTTTGTTAGAAATGTACTTACTCATACCATCATTTAAATTTCTTCCAGATAAAATTATCTGAGGATCATGGCCAACTTTTTTTGACTTATAAGTTAAATAGTATGGATCCACTCCAATACAATGTCCGCCCACAAGACCTGGGCGGAATGGTAAAAAGTTCCATTTTGTTCCAGCTGCCTCAAGAACAGATATAGTATCTATATTCATTTTATCGAAAATAATTGATAACTCGTTCATGAGCGCAATATTAAGATCTCTTTGAGTATTTTCAATAACTTTTGCAGCTTCAGCGACCTTGATACTCTCAGCCTTATGTGTTCCAACTTCAACAATTTCATTATATAAAGCATCAATGATATCTGCTGATTCGGGTGTTGAGCCTGATGTAATTTTGATTATATTAGTTAATCTATGCTCTTTATCACCAGGATTGATTCTTTCAGGGCTGTATCCACAGTAAAAATCCTTGTTAAATGTTAGATTAGAATATTTTTCTAAAACTGGAACGCATTCTTCTTCTGTTGCTCCTGGGTATACTGTAGATTCATATATGACAATATCCCCTTTCTTTAAAATTTTACCTACAGTACTAGATGCAGTCTTAAGCATAGATAGATCAGGAAGCTTCAATTCATCTACAGGCGTAGGTACTGTAATGATAAAACAATTACATCTTGTTATTTTGTTAATATCTCCAGTGAATGATAGATACTTTGCCTTTTTTAGCTCTTCTTTTGAAGTTTCTTTAGTTGAATCAATATTAGCATCAAGCTCACTCAATCTAATTTCATTTACATCAAAGCCTACTACATCTCTTTTTTTTCCAAATTCAACTGCTAATGGCAAACCAACATAGCCCAAACCAATTACAGCAATTTTAATTTTACTTAGATCCATTGATATCAATTTTGAAATATTTTATGTACCAAGAGACAAACTCGCTTATACCATGGTCAATCGATGTAGAGGGCTTATAATTAAATTCTTCAACGAGATCGTCTACGTTTGCGAAAGTATCTGGCACATCGCCATCTTGAAGTGGAAGTAACTCCATTTCAACTTTTATATTGAGAATTTTTTCAAGTGTGGCGATATAATCCATAAGATTTATAGGATTATTATTACCTATATTATAAATCCTCCACGGAGCTAAGCTGCTTCCTGGATCAGGATTTTTACCATCCCATTCAATATTCTCATTAGCTGGATTATCCATCACTCTTACAACACCTTCGATAATATCATCAATGTAAGTAAAATCTCGCTTGTGGTTTCCATAATTAAATACTTTAATTTTTTCTCCTTCCAATATTGCTTTTGTAAACTTAAAAAGTGCTTGATCTGGCCTACCCCAAGGCCCATATACTGTAAAGAATCTCAATCCCGTCGTTGGAAGTTTATAAAGATTACTATAAGAATGAGCCATCAACTCATTACTTTTCTTGCTGGCGGCATACAAGCTTAAAGGATGGTCAACATTGTCATGAATTGAAAAAGGTATTGCAGAATTAGCTCCATACACACTTGAACTGCTTGCATATACCAAATGCTTTATATCAGCATTTCTACAACACTCCAAAATATTCATAAAACCAACAATGTTGCTATTAATGTATGCCATTGGGTTTTCTATTGAATATCTAACTCCAGCCTGTGCTGCTAAATTCACAACAAAATCAAAGCTATGTTCTAAAAATATTTGTTCTAGAAAAATATTGTCAGATATATCACCCCTATGGTGACTATAATTAGGATGGGCTTTAAACCTTTCAAGCCTATCTTCTTTTAGTTTTGGATCATAGTAATCATTATGACTATCAATGCCAACTACCTCATCACCCCTATCGAGAAGATACATTGCCAAGTATGAACCAATAAACCCTGCTGTGCCTGTTACTAGAATTTTTTTCAAATTAACTTACCCCAAAAACATCCCTTGTAAAAATTTTTTCTTTAACATCGTCTAATGAAGGTTCGGCTCTGTTTGCGACAATAATATCACTTATTGATTTAAAATAGTCCAAATCCTTTATCACCTCAATATTTTCAAAAAAATCCTTTTTGAAAGATGGTTCATAGATAATTATATTAATATTTTCTTGCTTTAAACCTTTCAGCACATCAAGAATTGCTGAATATCTAAAATTATCACTTCCTGTTTTCATTATTAAGCGATAAATACCAATAGTGCTTGGTTTTAGATTTATCAGTTCATCAATTAAATAATTTTTTCTTATTTTATTTGAGTTTATTGTAGCTTCTATTAGTTTTTGTGGTATATCTTTAAAGCTCGAAAGTAATTGTTTAGTGTCTTTTGGGAGACAATATCCACCATATCCAAATGAAGGATTATTATAATGATTTCCAATTCTGGAATCTAAAGAAACACCTTCAATAATATTTTTAGTATTCAAATTGTTGGCATAGGCAAAGCTATCTAGCTCATTAAAAAAAGCAACTCTCATAGCAAGATAAGTATTTGAAAAAAGTTTGACAGATTCGGCTTCGGTAGATGAAATAAATAGTACTTTAGGATTTTCGATCTCAGATGCATCACACAATAGTTTTGAGAATTCTTTTGCTTCATTTGAACTGCTTCCAATGATAATTCTTGATGGATAAAGACTGTCGTATAAAGTTTTTCCTTCTCTAAGAAATTCAGGCGAATAAATAATTGATTTAGTTTTATATATATTGCAGATATTGGATGTATAGCCAATTGGAATAGTAGATTTTATAATTATGGTTGCTGAATTATTAATAGATTTAATGTCAGATATTACGTTATCTAAAATAGATGTATCAAAGCTATTTTTGGAATCATCAAAGTTCGTTGGAACTGCTAAAACTATGTAATTAGCATCTTTGTATGCTTCTTCTTTGTTGGATGTTGCATAAAGTTTTAAATTTTTATCATTAATAAATTCTTCAATGCCTTTTTCATTAACTGGAGAACATTTCTGATTGATCAATTTGATTCTGTCTTTATCTATATCATAAACTTTGACATCACATTTCTGAGCAAGAAGAACTGACATTGCCATACCAACATAACCACTTCCAACAACGGTAACTTTATATTTTTTATCAATCATTATTTAAATAATGTCTTTAAGAAAAAATTTTTTCCGTATCTTTTGAAAAATAGTAATGCCTAGAAATTGAAATTAGAAAAGCAGTAAATAATCCTATAAGAAAACCAAATATACATATTAGAGCCCTATCGGGCGAGGACTTATATTCAGGGATATATGGAGGATCTATACTTCTTATAACATAATCGTCTTTAACATTTGCCAACATTTTAGAATTAAGCTGTGAAGCAATTAATTGATTTATTGAACTTCTTATATCTTTTTGAGGATTAATTAAAAGCTGTTCTTCTAGATAAGTTAAGGCAGTTTCGGATTCAACTAAGTCTTTACTTTTAGAGATGTTATTAAGTTCTCTAATTAGTAAATCTAAAAACTCTTTTGCAAATATTGGGGATAGGTGCACAAAAGATATATTTATAAAACCAGAGTCTAGATCTTTTGAAACTTTAAAAGATTTTGAATAAACTTTCTCATGAACTTCAAGATACGTGGGAATGACTTTTTGATTTTTATTAATCTTTCTTACCCACTTGTTTTCTTTGAAAATCTCTTCATCATAAACAGTAGTTCCTTCTTCTTTATTAAATGACTTTACAGCCATTAGATTTTTTTTTGTGTCTGGAAAAGTTAATATATGTCTAAGAAACTCTCTAGATTTTAATGTGTTGACTACATAGTCAGACTTGTCAGTTGATGAGGATGGTAATGAGATGCCGGCTAAAGATGCCAAACCGCTATATTGGTCAGACAAACCAGAAAAGGAATCATTTTGACTATCTCCAGTGAGCTGAAGTATTGCAGATGACTCGTACTTATTTGGAATACTTAATGAAAAAATAACAAAAAATATTGTTATTAATGACGCTGTTATAGTAAATAAGTATTTGTCCTTCCATAGAACATCTATAATTTCTGATATATTTATAGTTCCTTCGTATAAGCTACTATTTTTTTCTGTGTCCATTCGTATAGTATAACTAATAAAGAAACATATTATAATTTGTATTACACGAATTGGTACCCGGAGCCGGACTTGAACCGGCACGAAGTTGCCTTCGAGGGATTTTAAGTCCCTTGTGTCTACCAATTCCACCACCCGGGCAAAAAAGACAATAAATTATATATTAATTATGA
>MDTB01227018.1_pt1 | contig 20615 bp, 19 predicted proteins | sample 811161 | NCBI WGS metagenome assembly MDTB01 (sample SAMN05326650, study PRJNA326480) | marine metagenome | isolation source: seawater | place: Mediterranean Sea | collected 2009
AGGTTTAAACTCAAAATTTTTATTAATAATTTCTTTTTTATTATTTAATGCAAAAAAACTTAAAAAATAAAATGATAAAAATATGTCCTCAAATCTAATGCCTTGCCAATATCCAGGAATATTAATTATATCTATTTTTGGTATAAAAATTAAAATTGGAAATATATAAATATATAAATTTTCAGAAATATTAAATTTTTGTATTTTCATATTTTTTAATCAAATTTTTATAAATTAAATTATCATAATATGTAAGTTTGCTGATAATATTTTTTTCTAATTTAGAAACTTTTTTATATCTAGAGTCCGAAACTTTATTTTTTTGTGAGAAAAATAAATTTGAAAAAATATTGAAATAAAATAATTTTTTTATGACTAATTGCATATCAAATTTTAAATTCTCTAAAAATATAATTGAGTCAAATTTTTTTATATTTTGATTTGCAATTAAAAATATTTTTTTATTGATTTTCGTTTTTCCGGGTTGATAGATATTTTTCCCACTTAAAAATCTGACATATAAATTGTCTAATTTTTCATTTCTTCTTTTTTTTAAAAATTCTAACAAACTGATAGAAAGATTATTAAGCTTCTTATTTCTGTAATAGTTGGATAAATATCTGTTTTTAGGATTACGTATATTCAACATATAATATACCCTTTTTTTATTATACAATTTTTCAATTGTACTAACAAAATCAACTCCAAAATGTCCTAAAATCAAAATTTTTCCATTTAATTTTTTTTTTAATTTTTTTGGGTTTTTTTTAAAATATTCAATATCTTTTCTATGAATATTTAAAAACCTATAACCTAAAAAAAATTTAAATACATGTAAAATTGAATTACCACCACACTGCGGCACATGCGAAAAAATTATAATGTCATATTTTATTTTAAAAACAAAAAAATAAATCAACGTCAAAAAATTTGCTAAATATTTTTTTAAACCCATTTTTTTAATTTGTTTAATTTAGTTTTATAAAATAAATCGTAGATACCATTCAAAATTGCATGATTTAATGTTATATCAGAATAAAAATTAATTGCTTCTCTAGCAACTATTTTGCTTTTTTTTAAATTATTTCCTCTTAAACCGGAAAAGATAAAATCAAATCTTTTTGATGCTAAATTTATAGACAATTTATTAATACTATTTATATCACCAAAAGTATAAGCAAAATTTTTTATCTTATAGTTTAATAAGCTCTGTAATTCATCCGCTGCAACTATTATTTCATCTTTTAATTCATTTTCATATTTAATATTAGATAATCTTCTGTGTGATTTAGTGTGAGCACCTATCATATGGTTGTCATCTATTAATTCTTTTAATTGAGATAATTTCATATTATCGAATTTAGAGATGTCCACATTAATTGTGTTTGGAAATAATTTATTTTTAATAAAATTGTTCTTATATTCATCTTTAATCAAAACGAATTCATTTATTACAAAAAATATGGCTTTTATATTATATTTTTTTAGAATTATTTTTGCAAATTCATATTGTGATTTATAGCCGTCGTCAAACGTTACCAAAACATTTTTTCCTAATATTTTATTTGGATTATTTTTTAAAAGTAAAAATTCTGTTGGTGTAATAAATTGCCAACTATTTTTTTTTAAATCTAATATTAACATTTCAAGTTCAGAAAATTGATTTTGATCGATGTTATGAATATTAATAACCCTTAGCTGATTATTATCTAGCAAACTCGAATACTTCTTGATAAATGAGTATGAAAGATTTGTTAATTTATTTTTTATATTCATTAAAAGGTAATATTTTATTAATAATAAATTTAAAAACTATTGTAGGATTTTTTTTAAAACATTTTAAAAATAAATATAAAAATTTTTTAACATTTTTGAAATATTTTAGATATATTACTGCTAATTCACAGTTATATTTGATATATAAATTTTTCCAAAGTAAAATTTTATTATTCTCAAAATTTTGAACGTAAAATACATGATTGTATATAACTCTTAAATAATTTCTTTTATGTTTTAAAATATTTTTTGTAATATTATTTTCATGAATTTTATAATTACCTAAAAAGCTTTTTAAAAATACAAAGTTTGCATTGTGAAAAATACATTTTAACCAAAAATCATAATCTTCAACTGAAAAATATTTTTTATTTTCATTAAATAAAATTTTATTTTCTTTAAGAAAAGTCTTTTTTACAACTGTTGCAGAGGTTGAGAACCTATTTCCATTCATTAGTAAGTCTTTATAGGGATCTAAATTATTTAAAGGGCCATAATAAAATCTTTTTCTTATATTATTAATTTCATCTATTTTATATTCGTTATGACATATTAACTCAAAATGACTATTATTATTAATAAAGTTAGAAATTTTATTAAGCCTTTCTTTCATCCAATAATCATCCGAGTCTAGAAATGATATCCAGTCACCTTTGGAAAATTTAATACCTATATTTCTAGCGTAACCTGGTCCTTTATTTTCTTTCAAATTATGGTGTGAAATCATTTCATCATTCAAACAAGATAAGTAATTTTCTGTATTGTCAGTTGAACAATCATTAATTATAATAATTTCATAATCTTTAAATTCTTGCTTCTTGATCAATTCAATATTTTTTACTAAATTACTATAATCATTAAAAGTTGGGATAATTATTGATATTAGAGGATTTAATTTCATTTTAAAGGTTTCTTATAAAATAAGACCAATTTTTATTTTTGTATTTAATGTTTGCAACATTACTTAACTCATCTCCTCTAATTTTTAATAAATTATTTTCTAAATTTTTAGTTATAGTTTTATTTTCATCAATCACTGAGGCTTTTTTCTCATTAAATAATGGACATAAAAAAAAATTATCTATTTTATCGTAAATTAGAATTTTTGTTTTGAAATAAATTGCTTCAATAATCGCTGATGTAGATCCAATCACAATAGTATATTTATAGTGTTTATAAATATCTCTAGATTTGCTTTTTAATAAATTTATTTTAGGATAATTTTTTTCTATTAACTTTAAAACCTTACTAGCTGTTGTAGGATGAGGTTTAAAATCAAATTTATAATTTTTATCATTTTTAGATGAATTTAGATAATGTAGGCAAGACAATGTAGTAGGTATAGATTGTTCACCTAAAATTAAAATTTTTTTATTTTTTTTGTTAATTGTTTTTTTGTAATTAAGTAAATATTTATATCTTACAGCCTCAACCTCTTTTATTTTATTTGTTACTACACATGACTTTAAATAGTTTTTTGCTAACGCTCCATTAATCAGAATATTGTCAATCATTTTAAAATTTTCATATTTATTATGGTGAAAATATCTCATATCCCAAAAAATTGTTGTTGAATTAACACATCCATATATTTTTAATTTTTTTTGGCTATTACTAAAATATAAAAAAGCTTTTTCCCATGGCTGGTTTTCTAAAAGAAAAAAAATAGATCTTATATTTTTTTTTTCTCTAAAAAAGTTTCTATATATCTCTATGTAAAATAAATTTGATATCAGTAATGTTCCATTAAATGACTCTTGCAATTCATTTTTAAAAATATTATACAAATTAAGTTTGAACAATTCTGGAATTTCAAATTTTTTTTTTTTATTAGTAAAATTGAATTTAATTGTAACTATTATAAATTTAAAAAAAATCTTTAAACAGCTACTTATAGTTAAGTATTCTGCCAGAAAGTAGTGATAATTAGGATCGCTACTATACTTATTTAAAAATTTTTTTGCTCTTTTAAAATTGTTTAATTCATGGGATGGAGAATAATCGTAATACCAGTCTATTTTGTTGCCAGTTTCATTTACTGTCTCAGGTAAATCCCCCCAATGGTTCGATGCAAAATATTTTTTTTTGTTGTTGTTTAAATGAACTAGATATGAAAGAAATATTAGATTATTCTTTGATTTTCGAACTTGAAAGTTTTTTAAAATTAAAAAAAAATTTATCAAAATATATTTGAAAAAAAAAGCTAAACCTCTCAAAAAATGAAACCTATTAATCTTATGCTTCGATGCTTTAATATTATAATAATTTAGCTTAACTTTAGCTTTTAATAAAAAATCAAGTATATTTTTGTCAGATCCATAATAATTAATTATTTTTATTTTTTTTTTTTTTATAATTTTTTTTAAACAAATAAGCTGTGCTAATTTATAAAATGAATTTGTTCTTAAAGTATTGATTTCAAAAATACTACTCATTTTCCAAATTAAAAAATCCTCATTTTTTCGGAAAAAATATTTAAATTTATTAGATAGTCTAACTTTTATTATTTTGCTAATTTCACTTCTAATTTGTTTTTTATCTTTCTCGATTAAATATTTCAAAGAATTGTTATCTTGTAAATTACCATCTACATAAATGATTTCTTTTATATTATTATTTATTTTAATTTTGAAATTATCAGCAATATTCAATTGCATATTTTCTTAACTAATTTCTTCTTTGAAACTTTTTGAAAATTTTTTTAGAAAATCAGTTTGCCACACATCATCTATTTCAAAAAATGTTTTTTGCTTGAATGGAACTATTTTTTTTCCAATCCAAGGAAAAGGTGGAATTTGCTTAGATTTTATAAATAAATTTGATCTTTTCATGATCCAAAAGTTTCCATTACAAAAATAAATGTCACCCAAAACATTTTTATCGTTAGAATTTTTTTTTTTGCTATTGTTAATATTCTTTGGATCTATTGATGTTTTAATCAGCTTATTACTATTTTCAGAAAATGCTCTTAAAGGATTAAACATGTTAAATTTACTAACTGAAACAACACTATCATTATTTTTAAGTTTTTTTATTCCTTGAGATAATGCTTTAGCACTTATACCTACAACATTGCCTAATAATAATATGACGATATTATATTTGCATTTATATTTTTTTTCTGTCTCTAGAAGTGCATGCTTTATTGTCAAAAGATGAGAAGCATTAGGGCCAGTCAAAGACTTAGGTCTTTTTATTGCGTCAAAATTAAATTTTTTTGAATAACTAGCTATAATTTTATCATCAGTCGTACACACAACTTTGTCTATTTCTTTACAGTTAATAGCTGATTTCAAACTCTTTAAAAAAATTGGCTCATTATCTATCTTTATTAAATTTTTTTTCTTAACAGATTTACTATTTGCCCTTGCGGTTTGTATTGCTAAGATTTTATTTTTCATAAAGTGCGAGTTTAATGTATTTATACATTTTTTTTTTTACTAATAAATTTATTTATAATTGACGATTAAAAAAATCCACAATTGCTTGAGTTGCTTCTAGTTCCATTCTATTTCTACATTCAATAGTATGGGAACTAATATGGGGTGTTAATAAACATCTATCAAATTTACCTAATTTTCCATTATATGGCTCTTCCTTAAATACATCAAGAGCAACACCAGAAAAATAGCCTTTTTTAAGAAATGAATCCAAATCATTTTCATCTAAAATTTCTCCCCTTGATGTATTAATTAAAAAAGAATCTTTTTTAAATAATTTAAAAGTATTTTTGTTAAGTATATTTTTTGTCCTTTTTGTTTCTGGTAAATGAACAGTCAGAATATCACTATTCTTAAAGATAAAATTTTTTGATTTATATTTTATTTTTTTATTAGTTTTTTTTTTTATAATATCGTTATAGTAAATTTCTTTTACACCTATTTTATTTAGTTTATCAGCCAACAAACTACCTGTTCTACCGAAACCTAGTATTCCAATCTTTAAATTTTGAATATTTAAACCGAACTCCCTATTCCAAATTCTATTTTTCATATCAATGTTTTGTTTTGAAATATTTCTTATGAGGTTGAATATTAGGCCAATAGTAAACTCAACAACTGCCTGAGTGGGCGCGTCAGGTGTGTTTTTAACTAAAATGCTATTTTTTTTAGAGTATTCTAAGTCTATATTATTAATACCTATTCCAACTCTTGATATTATTTTTAAATTCTTAGCATTGCCAAGAACTCTTTTATTAAGAGTTTCAACATCAGCAATTAAGCCATCATAAGACTTTATTATATTAAAAATTTCATTCTCTTTTAATTTTCTGTTATATGGATTTATATCAAATGCAATTCCATTTTTTTTTAATAAATTAATTGGTTCTCTACTATGCTGACAAAATGGACTTGCAGATACAAATACTTTAGATTTTTTTTTATTCATACAAAATTTTAATTATTTAATTTCTTCTTTCTTTTTGATAGTTGAGCTTTTTAAAATAACTTTTTTATTTTTTATTTCAAAAATTTCATCACAAATGCTTATCATATTTTTATTATGAGATACTATAATTATAATTTTATTCTCTTTATTTTTTTTTATAAAATCTATTATCCTGTTTTCATTATCAATATCAAGTGCGCTAGTAGTTTCGTCAAAAATTAAAATCTCTGGATTAAAATACAAAGCTCTGGCTATGCCTATTCTTTGTCTTTGTCCACCAGAAACTTTATTACCAGAATCGCCAAGATAAATATCTTTTTCCCCAACTTTTATTTCTTTAAAATTAAGAAAACTATCTAATTTAAGATCATTTAAAATTTTAGTAATCTTGTCATTATCAATTTCAGACTCCTTTAATCCAATTGCGATATTTCTACTTATTGTGTCATTTAATAGAAATACGTGTTGTGGAACATAGCCAATTTTGTAAGTTAGTTCTTGATGGCTTGATGGTTGTCCATTTATAAATATCTCACATTTATCACTTGATAATAAACCACATATAAAGTTTAAAATTGTTGTTTTTCCTGATCCGCTTTCACCAGTTATTCCATATATATAATTTTTTTTGAAATCAAAATTGACATTTTCCAGAATGGGTTTTTTTCCTTCATAGGCATAATTAAAATTTTTAATTTTTAATTTTTCAATTGGTAATTTTGAATAAGTGGTTTCAATCCTGTAATTGGCTTTTAGTTTTATATAATCTTTTTTAAATTCTAACTCATTGAATATTTTATCTAATGCTGGTTTATTAAATCTTATGTTTTGCAGTGCAGCAATTAATCTTGTAAATGCTGGGTAGACTCTACTGGCTGAAGTAACCAAAATTGTTAAGATTAGAATTATTTCCTCAGTTGATGAGTTATTATTTAATAAAATAAATATCGTTACTAATATTAAACTTATTATAAAAATTTCAAAAAGATACCTAGGAAAATTTATCAAATTATTATCTTTCCTCAATACAGAAACAACAGCTGCATTAGTTTTTTTAAATCTCTCATAAAAAAATTTTTCCGCTCTGTGTATTATTATATCCTTAATACCTAATATTGTTTCTTGAATTATTTTTAAACGTTTACTTAAATACACTTGTCTTAAATTACCCCACTTTTTCAGTTTCTTATATACGAGAAAAAAATAAAGTGAGCTTAGAATGATGCCTAAAGTTAGAATTAAAATAGAAACTTTAAAGTTAACAAATAATAAGATTGAAGCAAGACCAATTATTGTTAAGGTTTCAGTTATTGTTGTTATAATTGAAAACGTTAGTTTACTTACAGATAAAGCATCAACTTCAATTGATCTGGTTATGGTAGACAAATTGTTCTTAAAAAAAAATTCAAACTTTGAATTTATATATTGATTAAATAGTTTAGCAGATAAAAACTCGTTGATCCCGAATACAAATTTGTTTTTATACAATAATATTAAGTATAAAATGATATTTTTGAAAATAAAAAAAGACAACACAAATAACAAAATTATAAATTTAATTTGCTTATAATCATTAATTTGTAGAAGTTCTGATAGAAAACTCATTAAATTTTTTGTAAATATAAAATTATCCCCGAATATTGTTACAATAAGACTTAGTAAGACACCAATACTCATCATTTCAAGTAGAGTTGAGATTAATAAAAAAAAACAAATCCACTTTATTTTATTGGACAATTTGCCGTCTAGGATATGAAATAGCCGTTTTAATATTCTATACATTATTTATATATTTTTTAATTATTTTATTCTTATAGTCATAAAACATTACTTTTGTTTTATAATAATGAATTTTCTTAATCCATTCATCTTTAGACATTTTGTAGATTTTATTTAATATCTTATAAATTTTCTTATGATCAGGTTCCTCAGTATAAAAAAAGGTTTCTTTTGGTAAACTATTATTTGGCCAACCAAATGATCTATCTGATAAATTTTTCATCTTTTGTCGGAAAAAACACGTCTTAATATCTCTACTCAAACATTCATAACCTAAGGTTGACCATGAACAAACTATTATACTAAATAAATGTATTGATTTATATACACCTAGGTCATTATATTTTTTTTCAATAAAATTTATATTTTTATTATTAATAAGAGTTTGAAAATATTTTTTTTCACTTTTATCTTTTGTTGCACAAATAATATTTAATTTAATCTTATTTTTTTTACAAAATTTAAAAATATTATTTAATAAAATTTTGTCATTTTTGTAGAAATCCTCAGAAGTAATTTTTTTTTTTTTCCAATAAAAAATTTGTTTTTTTAAAATTATTGATTCTCTATATTGTGATATATATGCAAGGTTGGATCTTTTGTTTTTAAAAAATTTTGGAACTAAATTATTTTTAAATGAGCCAATTACTACTACTTTTGCATCAATATATTTTTCATACATTTTTTTTATATCCTTATTAAATACAAATATAAAATCTGCTTTTAAGTTTTTTTGCTCTTTAAGCTCTTCCAATCCAAAGATATCATTAAACAGGTGTCTTGCACCATTCTGGATAGAAAAAAATTTTATTGATGGTAAATGTTTCTTTAACTTATAAAAGTTTATATTATTATCATAAAAAGTAATAACACTTTTGCACTTGAGATTTTTAATTATTATAAAGTAATATGCTGTAGTAAAATTATCCTCTAAAAAAACTTTAAAAAAATCATACCAATAAAGAACATTTAAGAAATATGCTAAATTTATTTTTTTTTTTGATATGTCCAAGTAATACTTTTTATTTTTGCGGACTAATATTTTATTTAAGTTATTTTTATTTTGAGTGCCAATTATAAGATAAAATGATTTATTATTTAAATCCCCCAAATTAAGAAAAAAAGTATATTTCAAAAAATTTTTAATGTAATTTTTAAATTTCACTTTGTAATCTAATTTTTTTTAAATCATCTTTTGTATCAATATCTATTGAGGATTCTTCGTCCATTAGACTATAAGTCAATGGTTCAACTAATCTGTTTTTATGTTTTAAGAAGCTTTTCACTTTAGTGATATAGATAGCACCATTTTCAATAATCATATTAGTCATTTTTTGAGACATTTTTCTATTTTTGTAGTTGTAACTTAATGAATTTAACTTTGACCCATTTTTTGACCATATGAACATTTTTTTGGAGTATGCAGAAAAAATACTTTTAACTGCCCCTTTTTCGAAAATTTTAATACAGTTGGATATATCTTCACTTTTTCTTAAAGGTGAAGTTATTTGTAAGAGTATTACATTTTTAACCTTTATTTTTAAATTATTATTAAAATATTTTAAAACATGTATTATTGCATCTTCTGTTCTACTATTTGCTTTACTAATATTTTCAGGTCTTTCCAAATAAGCAATTTTATTTTTTTCACAATAACTCATAATCTTTGGGTCATTAGTAGAAAATATAATTTTATTAATTTTTTTAATTCTTTTAGCTGCTTCATAGGTATACTCAAAAAGTTTTTTTTTATTAAGAATTAAAGTGTTTTTGTTTTTAATTCTTCGTGAATTAGCTCGTGCAGGAATTATTGCTAAATATTTAATTTCTTTTTTGGACACTAGAATGTAAACTTCAAGCCTGATCTAAAATTTTCATCTTCTTTTCTTAACATATCTTCAATCAAACTATAGAAAAAATATTTAGGCTTCCATTTCAATTCCTTAGTTATTTTTTTTGGATTTCCTCTTAAGTAAGTTAAATCCTTGTATCTTAAATATTTTTTATTCATTTTTGCAAGAAGTTGTCCTGTTTTTTTATCAAAACATTTAATATCATTTTTAATTTCAACAAAATCTGGTTGAAATCCTAACCCTCTTGCCGAAACATCTAAAAATTGCTTAACTGTATGTGTCTCACCTGTTGCAACTACAAAATCAGATGCCTTTTTAGCATTTATAATTTTATATATTGCATTTACATAATCTTCTGCATGTCCCCAATCTCTTTTAGAATAAATATTTCCCAATTCTAAAGGTTTTTTTGAACCATGTTTGATTGAAACTAATCCAAAAATAATTTTTTTAGTCACAAATTCAATACCCCTCAAAAAACTTTCGTGATTGAACAAAATACCTGTAGTTAAAAAATTACCAAAACTTTCTCTGTAATTTCTGACTAAATTATGTGCAGCTAGTTTAGAAATTGCATAAGGGCTGTCTGGACTAAAATTTGTTTTTTCATCTTGAAATTTTTTCAGAGGGTTTCCATACATTTCTGAAGTAGAGGCTTGATAGAACTTGGTATCTAAATTATTTCTTCTTATTGTTTCTAGAAAGTTTAAAACAGAGTTACAGTTTATATCAAAAGTGTAACTTGGGTTTTCGAATGAATATTGAACAAAACTTTGAGCAGCAAGGTTAAATATTAAGTTTGGTCTTATTTCTTTAACTAGATTTGATATGTGCTGGAATTCGTTAAGTTCACCGTGTATGAAGTTAATTTTGTCCCTCACTCCAAGATATTCTAACCTTTTAAGTTTAAAGGTTGAGGACCTCCTAATCAATCCAAAAACTTTATATTTTTTTTTTAATAAAAGTTTTGTTAAATATGCGCCATCTTGACCATTTATTCCGGTTACGAGAGCAATTTTTGGTTTCATTTTAAATTTTGTATTAAATATTTTTGATTTATTCAATAAATTTATATATTACATGTTACTTACTAACCCTTTCATGAAAAGTATATACTTATTTGGTGGTGGACCGCATTCTAATTCATGCATTGAAATAATAAATCAATTGAAAGAATTTAAAATTGTTGGAATAGTTGAAAAAAGGAAATCAAAGACAGTCAATGATTTAAAAATTCCAATTATTTATCAAAATAATTTAAAGTATAATATTAAAAACCAGCAAGCTCATATTTCAATAGGAAACTTCAAGTTACAAGAATTAAGAAAAAAATTATTTAATAACTTAACTAACAAAAAATTTGTATTACCCCATTTAATCTCAAAAAATTCATACGTATCAAAAACAGCAAAAATAGGAGAAGGGACAATTGTAATGAATGGATGCGTAATTAATTCAAATGTCAAAATTGGTAAAAATTGTATAATTAATACTGGTTCAATAATTGAGCATGACGTTATCATAAACAATCATTGCATCATATCACCTGGAGTCATTATCAACGGGTCGGTAAGTATTGGCGAATTAAGTTTTTTAGGCGCAGGCTGTGTGATTGTTGATGGCTTAAATTTGCCAAAAAATAGTTTTATAAAAGCTAATAAATTAATTAAAAAATGAGTAAAGTAAAAATTATTGCTGAAATAGGTGTTAATCATAATGGTAAAATAAAATTAGCAAAAAAATTAATTTTAAAGGCAAAAAGATGTGGTGCTGACGCTGTTAAATTTCAAAATTATATAACAGAAGAGTTTGTTTTGCCCGAAACTCAGAAAACTAATTATCAAATTAAAAATTTGGGTAATAAAATTACTCATTTTGAGATGTTAAAAAAGTATGAATTTAATTTTAAACAATTCAAAGATATTATTAGTTATTGTAAAAAAAAAAAAATTGAATTTATTTCAACACCTTATGAATTAAAATCTTTGAAGTTTCTTACAGATTTAAATATTAAAACTATCAAGATTGCTTCAGCTGACTTAAATGATTTTTTTTTACACAAGGAAGCGAGCAAATCAAAAAAAAATATAATTATTTCAACTGGTATGTCCAATTTTTCTGAAATAGAGAAAGTTTTAAAAATATATAAAAATAAAAGTAAAATTACCTTACTTCATTGTACGTCTAATTATCCTTGTTCATTAAAAAGTATAAATTTAAATGTAATTAAGTCTTTAAGAAAAAAATTTAATTGTAATATAGGTTATTCTGATCATTCTAGTAATTCAGAAACTTCAGTAGCAGCAGTTGCTTTGGGTTGTAAAGTAATAGAAAAACATTTTACACTAAATAAAAATATGAAGGGACCAGATCATTTAGCATCTTTTAATCCTAAAGAATTTGAACAGTTAGTTAAAAGTATTAGAGATGTAGAGTCTATGCTTGGAAATTCAGAAAAAAAAATGCAAGCTGAAGAAATTAATATGAAAAAAATATCAACCAAAAGTATAACTATTATTAAAGACAAAAAAACAAATTCAAAAATAAAACTGACTGATATAAAATTAATGAGACCTGGATTAGGTTTAAATGGAAGCTATCTTGAAAAAGTAGTTGGAAAACGAGTAAAAGGAAATATCAAAAAATATACACAATTAAAACTTTCAGATATTAAGATATGATCTATTTATCAACAGGTTTAATAAATAATCAAAAAACTTCTTTTGAAGTTTCAAAGAATTTAATTAAAAATAGTATATACAATATTGAACTTAGCGCTGGTTTGTACTCAAAAAATCAATATGATAAAATAAAGCAACTTAAATCAAAAAATCATAATTTTCTTGTACATAACTACTATCCTCCAACAAAAAAAAGTTTTGTAATTAATCTAGCATCCAAAGATAAATTAATACAAAAAAAAAGCTTCAATTTAGCTAAACGAGCAATAAATTTTACCAATAAAATTGGAGGAAGTTATTATAGCTTTCATGCTGGCTTTTTACTAGACCCAAAGCCAAATATGCTAGGTAAAAACTTTCATAAAATTAAAATAATAAGTAGAAAAGAAGCAATTAAAATTTTTGTAAAAAATATTCAAAAATTAAATAAATATGCAAAAAAAAAAAATGTTAAACTATTAATAGAGAATAATGTGATTACAAAAAAAAATTTAAAGACGTTTAGGCAAAATCCTCTCTTGATGTGTGATTACAAGGAAATTAATTTAATTTTAAAAAAACTCCCAAAAAATGTAGGATTGTTGTTAGATGTTGGGCATTTAAATGTATCTTCTAAAACTTTAGGATTTGATAAAATTAAATACATTAAGTCCCTTAGAAAAAAAATATTTGCTGCTCACTTGAGTGACAATAATGGAGTTGAAGATTTAAATGAACCAATAAAAAATAACTCTTGGTTTTGGAAATATATAAAAAATTTAAATTACTATACCTTAGAAATTAAATCTAAAGATATTAATGTTTTAAAAAACCAAATTTCACTCACAAAAAAAAAATTATATGAATAATTTATTAGTTGATAAAAACAAAAACTTAAAATCAATTATTTTACAGCTTGAAAAAAATGCCAATGGTTTAGTTTTTATTGTTGACAAAAAAAATAAATTAGTTGGTGTATTTTCTGACGGTGATTTAAGAAGATTATTGTTAAAAAGAAATATTTCCTTAAACACAAAAATTTCAAAAGTAATGAATAAAAAATTTATTTATGCTTATAGCACCTGGAACAAAGAAAAAATTATTGCTACCTTTAATAAGTATGGGGAAAAAATTAAAATTTTACCTCTTTTATCAAAACATAAAATTATTCAAGACTTTGTTTCAAATAAGAGATTAAGTTTTATACCTATTTTTTCACCTTCTTTAAATGGTAACGAGCTAGAATATGTTACTAATTGTATTAAAACAAACTGGATTTCTTCAAAGGGAAGTTATGTAACAGCTTTTGAAAAAAAAATTGCTAAAATTCATAAATTAAATTATGCTTTAAGCGTATCAAATGGAACAGTTGCTATACAACTTGCAATAAAATCCTTAAATTTAAAAAAAAATGATGAAATTATTGTTCCAAATCTTACATTTGCAGCAGTTGCAAATTCAGTAATAAATGCAGGATGCATACCAAGATTTGTAGATATAAATTCTGAAACGTGGAACATTGATGAGAACAAAATTAAAAAAGCAATAAACAAAAAGACAAGAGCAATTCTGATTGTTCACACTTATGGCAACCCTTGTAATGTTACTAAAATTTCTAAAATCGCTAAGGAAAATAATCTTTTTTTAATTGAAGATTGTGCTGAAAGTATTGGGGCAAAGCATAGAAATAAGCTAACTGGTACATTTGGAGATTGTTCTACTTTTAGCTTTTATGGAAATAAAACATTTACTACTGGTGAAGGAGGCATGATTCTCTTTAAAAATAGAAGATATTTTGAATTTGCAAAAATATTGAGAGATCATGGAATGTCATTAAAAAAAAGATATTACCACGATTTTGTAGGACATAATTTCAGGCTTACAAACTTACAGTCTGCAATAGGGCTAGCACAATTAGAAAGATTTAACTCAATAAATAAAATTAAAAAAACGATAGCTAAAAGATATATTTCGGGACTCATAAAGATTAATTGCTTAAAATTTCAAAAAACTCTAAACAAATGTGAACATTCTTTTTGGGCTTTTCCATTAGTTCTTAAAACAAAGATACATAAACAAATTATTGAAAAAAAACTGAATGAATATGGTATAGAAACTAGAAATTTTTTTTTATCCTCTAAATATACAAAAACCCTATAAAAAATATTCAAAAAATAAAAATTATCAATTATCAGAAGATATATCAGAAAGAGGCTTGTGCTTGCCAACTTTTATTGGATTAAAAGAATATGAGCAAAAAAATATAATAAACAAAATTAAAGAAATTTCTAAAAACTTAAATTAATCCTTTTTTTTTAATCTTTTTAAATAACAATCTGCTAATACAAGATCTTCTCGTTCATCAATATCTACTGACAATTTATTTTTACTAATAAAAAATCTTGTATTTCTTTTGCAAAGAAATTTTTTTTTCTGTAATAAAAATTCAGTTTTAAGAATATAAAAACAACCATCAATAAAATAAAAATTTTTTTTGTAAGTTTGTCTACCAGAATAAGTCAAAGGATTAGAAGATAAAAATTTCCATTTATTGCTATTATTTAAAAACTCAATACATTCGTATGGATGTTCCTTCATTTTTACAACTGAAGCTAGTGATTTAATTTTATTTTTTTCAAAATAATTAATTGCGCTGTATAATTCACTTAAGATCCTTATTGGAGACGTTGGCTGTAAAACAATTACTGCATCAAAGATTTTATTGTGTTTTTTTTTTAACCAATTTATCGAGTGTATAATTGCAAATTGCATCAGGCTGTTATTTTTTGATAGTGATTTTGGTCTTAAGTAGTTATTTCTGAAGCCCTTTTTTATGACATAATCTGATATTTTTTTTGAATCTGTTGATACAAATATTTCTTTTGAAATTTTATTAATTTTTTTTGAAAAATTTAAAGTGTGATAGATTAATGGTTTTCCCCTTAGTAATTCTAAATTTTTATTTAAAATTCCCCTTGAACCACCTCTAGCAGGAATAAAAATTAAATAATTCATAATTTAAACTTCAGTTATGCTTTTAGCAATTTTTTTATATATACTGATTGGAGTTTTTACATTAATAGGAATTGCAATTGCTTCTTTTAAATAATTGTATGTTTTTTTAGAATTCAATATATTTTTTTTGTCAAGCGCATGATTCCAAAAATATCCACAATGCCATTCCATTGCATCTGGTAAGACTTTAGTTCCTACTTTATAAGCCTTTAAAATTTTTAATATTTTTTCTCTTATTTTAAAGTTTTTTACAAAAAAAATAAATGTGTCATAAATTTGCAAATTTTTTTTCGGACACTGTCTAATTTTATAAATTTTTTCAATTTTACTTTCTAACAGAAGGTATTTTCTTTTATTATTTTTTAAAATGCTAACTAATTTTTTTAATTGAACATTTCCTATAGCGGCTTGTAATTCTGTAATACGATAATTAAACCCTGGTATTGTTTTTGTATCTCTTCCTCTTGGAAATTTGGCATTATTTTCGTGACCGTGATCATGATATTCTCTACAGTACTTATAATATTTAAATTTATTTGTTAATATTGCACCGCCTTCACCTGTTGTTATTATTTTCCCAAAATCAAAACTAAATACACCAATATCGCCTGTTGTGCCTGCATACTTTTTAATGATTTTTGATCCTATGGCCTCACAATTATCTTCAAGAATTTTAATTTTTTTTTTTCCAACGACTTTGTTAAGCTTATTCATGTCACATGGTTGTCCTAACATGTGAACTGGTATTATAACTTTTGTTTTATTTGAAATTTTTTTACTTAATTCGTGAAAATCCATGTGTAAATTCTTATCTACATTTACCATTATTGGTTTTGCCCCAACATCAATTATTGCCTCAATTGTTGCTATAAAATTAAAAGATTGTGTAATAACTTCATCACCTGGCTTTACCCCCATTGCTTTGAGTGAAATTTTAAGTGCTGCAGTTCCTGATGATACTACTTGAGTATATTTATTTCCGAAATATTCAGATAAATTTTTTTCAAAATCTCTTACGTGATATTTTTTTCTTATGGAGTCCCATCCATGAGCAAACAAAATTCCACCTTCAGAGAAAATTTTTTCGACAGCTTTTTTTTCTTTATTATTGATCAGTTCAAATCCTGGCATAAATTAAATATAATTATTTATTTTGCCGAAATTGGATTTGTTCATTTAATCTTGAATTATAATGATCAAGATGCTTGGTATCATACTCAGCATTTTTATCTTTAAATTGCATTGTAAATCCTCTTCTATTTTTGTTGGATAAGTTTCTTGAACTTCCATGAAAGGTTAGTGAATGATGTAACAAAATATCACCTTTGCTTAACTCTGGTGTGATAATTTCTAAATAAGAATATTTTTCTATTACATCCTTTTTTATTCTTTGAGAACTACCTGGAGCATATGAGTCTTCATGGTCAACTACTCCAAACATGTGACTTCCTTTATAATAGCTTAAACCTCCATTTTCTTTACCGGCATTATCTAAAGCAACCCACATTGTGAGTGCGTTATTATTCTTAACTCCCCAATAATAGTTATCTTGATGAAATGGACTAGCCATACCTACTTTAGCTGGTTTAGCAAATATCTCACATTTTCTAAATTCAATTTCAGAACTTAGAAAAAATTTAACTATTTCACTAACTTTGTTTTTTTTTGAAAATTCCTTAAAATATCCATCAAATTTGTCAACGTCATGAGCTGTATTTACACTTTTTGAGTCTGTAAAGTTTACATCTTTGCCTTTTAATTCTAAAGCTTTTGTAGAAAGAAATTTTTTAACTTGAATATCAAGTTCATTTATTTCTAATTTATCAAAAAAATTATTTATAATTATAAATCCATTTTTTTGATATTCTTTTAATAATGTTTCTTGCACAAGTAATTTAATATCAAAGAAAAAAGTTTATGCAACTCTATTAAGAAAAAATCTATAGGAAATTTGACTTGCAATAATTTATTATTTTTATCCATGATATTTCCCGATTTTTTTTAGCAGCTGCACAGATATATTTCTTAAAAAAATAATCATATTTATTTTTGTTATAAAATTTAACTTTAGAAAAATCAGAATTTTCAATTATTGGAATATTTAGCTCTCGAGAATAGAAATTAATACATTTTTTTTGATGATCATTGAACTTATTTAGACCAATCAGAATCAAGTTTTTTTTAAGGGATATAGCAAATTGAATTGAAGTACTAAAATGTGCTACAACTAAAAAAGATTTTGCAACAGATTCTAAAGTTTTGTTGAATAAAATTTTATATTTAGATTCCTTAAAAAATTTTTTTACAAATGAAATATCATTTTTACTACTTTTAGGATGCAAACAAATTATAATTTTTTTTTTATGTTTTTTATAAAGATTTTCAAAAATTAATTTCATTTCTGACCAGTATTCTTGACGAGAATATGGTAATTTCATGCCTAGGAGATAAAAATCTGGATGGTTAGGAACATTTTCATCAAGAAAGACAATACAATTTTTTTTTATATCTTTTTTTTTTATTTTTATAACTTTGTTATAATCTAAACAATTAGATTTAATTATTTTTGTTTTTTTTTTTTTGAAATTTTTAAATTCACTCTGTCCACTTATAAATGCAATTTTTGGATCAGGTTGGATTAGACTTATAAAATAATTTTTTGAAACGTTTAAAGTTTTTCTTAATAATGAAAATATACTAAACTTTTTTAACAGTATTTTTATTTCTAACAAATAATTTCTATAAACTTTAGGAATTAAAGCAGTAGAAAAATGTATTTTTGTATTTCCTCTAAAAATAATTATTTTCTCAATTAATGTTAAAAATAGTGAGTTATAAGAACATGCGTTTGTGTAGTAGAAAGTATTCTGTTTAAACAAAAAAAATAATAAGCTAAAATAATTATTAAATTTATGCAAATTTTTGTAATTATTTAAATTTTCGTATTTTAGAGAGATTTGATTGATTTTTTTGTCAAAAATATTTGTTAAATCTAAAATCTTTAAATTAAAATTATTTTTTTCAAATTGTTCAATGCCATATCTTTCAAAGTTTCTTTTTGTTAATTTTTGTGAAATGAATATTATGAAATTCATTAAAGACTAATAATTTTTTTCATTTCTTTTTTAAACAATCTTCCTCTATTTAAATGGCCCTGCCAGACCTCAAGCACTTTTGGGTTAGTTGATTTTAATAGTCTTTTCAGAATTTTTGTTTTTTTTATCAAGCCTTTACCGATTTCTAATCCCTCTCCATCTATACCTTTCGCATCTGAGATATGAAAGTGTTTAAAAATTGAGAAAAACTTTGAAAAATAAAAATTTGGTGAAATAACGTAATAATTACACGATAGTAAAAAATGACTAGTATCTAAGCAAATAAAAATTTTATTTTTTTTTATTAACTCAAGATCGTTAGGATCATTAAAATAATTGATTTTTACAACTCCACCAAAATACCAACCAAATGGTGGTAGCCATTGTGGCAATACATCAATATCGAATTTTTTTTTCCATTTTTTTATTTTATTTGATATTTCTTTGTAGAATTTTTTCTTTTCAATTATTGAATTCGTCGAAAAACTTGAAATAAGATTTACCTTAAAACCAGAGTAATTTGACAATTTTTTAGCAAAAATTATTGATTTTTCTATCAATTTGATTGATTTATTTTTTATTTTTATATTTTTTGAAAAAATATCTAGAACATTGTTAGAGTCAATATAGTCAGGAGCATGAACAGAAAATTTTTTATTTTTTAATATCTTTTTATTTTTAAACAATCTTTTTTCATCTAAGTTTAAATCTTTAAAAGTTAAATGAAATTCAAAATTATTTAAATTAAACTCATCCATAAAATTTTCGTAATCATGAGGTCTTATAGGGATAGAAATATTCAATTTATTTAATAACTTAAAGTGACTGTTGTTAAAAAAATTTTTTGTTACTATTGTTTCGTCTAATACTTGATTTTTGTCAATTTGCTTTTGAATTTTTTTTCCAAAATATTTCTCTAATTCTCTCTCGTTATAACCAATCTGAGGTGGTCTAAAATGAATGTCTTTTCTTTTTAGAATTGTTCCCTTTTTTAAGTTTTTTTTTGCATATGCAGATTTTCCCAAACTTTGTCTATTAATTTTTTCTCCTTGATTCACTATTCTATCTCCATCACCAAATATTATTTTTAAATTTTTGCAATACTCACCTAAACTTTTAATTTCTTTTGGATCCGAGCTTGACGAATGGTCTAATCCAATTTTTTGTTTATTGAGTGTTATGTGTCTTTCTATAAAATCTGCACCATTACCTAAAGCAAGCAAACAATTAAAAATATTATTTTCGTGACTTGAATATCCAATTGAACTCTCAGGAAATTTTTTTTTAAGTGTATTTAACATTGCTAACTGAGCATTAATTGGATTTAGCGGATAATTTGATATACAGTGAAAAATTGCAGTATTTCTGCCAAAAAACTTTTCTTTTGATAAATATTCTATTTCCTCATTTTTTAATGAGCCAGTAGAAATGAATAATAATTTTTTTTTTGTTTTTAAGTGTTTGATTAAACTTAAATCTAAACTAGATACAGAAGGTACTTTATAAAAATCAAATAAAAAATTTTTAAAATCTAATTCCTCATTTTTTGAAAAAAAACTACACCCTGCTTTTAAGTTAATTGATCTCGCATAATTAGCTAAAGATTTTATATTTTTTATAGATAAATGATTTTTTTTAAGTTCTTTATTAATAATTTCATTTCCAATTTCACTGTTATCAGTTTCTTTATAAAATTTTAAATTTCTATATTGAAATTTTATACCCCAAGCATTTGAATTCTTTGCAATATTAATTAGTTTCTTACATTGGATATAAGAACCATCATGATTGATTCCTAATTCACAAATTAATTTAGCCATGATACCTTCATATTAGTTGTTTAACCTGAATATTAAATATTAATATGAATATAGATGTTATTTTTAAAAAATTTTTTTCAGTGCATAAATCAAGCCAATTGAGCTATTAGTACTGGTCAGCTGCACGCATTACTGCGCTTTCACACCCAGCCTATCAACGTGGTGGTCTACCACGGCTCTATAGGAAGAACTAGTTTTGAGGTGAGTTTCCCGCTTAGATGCTTTCAG
>MDTB01070610.1_pt1 | contig 20611 bp, 20 predicted proteins | sample 811161 | NCBI WGS metagenome assembly MDTB01 (sample SAMN05326650, study PRJNA326480) | marine metagenome | isolation source: seawater | place: Mediterranean Sea | collected 2009
AAGAAACTAGCAGAATTCAAAGATTCAAATAAAAGTATTTCTACAGCAAGTTTTATGTCTGAATTACAGAAGCTAGAATCTGAGTATCAATTACAACAAAGTATTCTAATTAATTTGGCCTCAGAATATAATAATAACAAGATAAAGTTAAATAAGGATACTCCTATATTTTCAGTCATTGATGAGGTTTCAGTACCAAACATAAGATCTAAACCACGAAGAAAACTTTTAGTTATTGTTTATGTATTTTTAGGATTGGTAATTTCAGTCGTATATGTCATCGTTAAAGAACCGATAATTAATTTAATTAAAGAAATTATAGAATAAAATCTTTTGTAATGCCACTTATTTCGGCTTAACTAACTTTTTTAATATACTACAAGAAAATAAAACATATCTAAAAACTATTTTGATTGAATTTTAAAGAAACGCTATTTTTTGTTGCAAAATGCTTGACTATTTCCTTAGATGATAAGAATAAGTTATCAGTAGAAAAACATTTAAAATCCAAAAATATAGATTGGGACAGCGTTGTAAAAGTAAGTACAACTCATTTGGTGTTTCCTGCATTGTATTGCAATTTGCAGAGATGTAACTTTTTACACTATTTACCAAAAGATTTAGTTGCATACATGGAGCATATTTCTAATTTAAATAGAGTTCGTAATAAAAAAATTATTATGGAAGCTAGAGAATTAAATAACCTGTTGTTGGCAAAAGGTATTAAACCAATTTTTTTAAAAGGTACTGCAAACCTATTAGCAGGACTTTATGAGGATACAGCTGAACGGATGGTAGGAGACATCGATTTTATTTTCTCAAAAGAAGACTATCCAAAAGCAATCAAATTATTAAGAAATTTTGATTATTCGGAAGTTAATAAATATGACTACCACTACCACTTTCCAGAGGGAAATCAAAATCATTATAGACGACTTCAAAAAGAGAATAACATTGCTGCTATAGAAATTCACTCAGAAATATTGGCTATAGAAAAATACAGAAAAGAATTTAATTACAGTGTTGTGAAAAAAGATTCCCAAGTAATCAATGAAGTTAGAGTTATGAGCTATGCAAACAAATTAAATTTATCTATCATAGCTAATCAGATAAACGACCATGGGTTTGAGTATAAGAAGATGGCTTTAAGAAATGCTTACGATGTTTTCTTGTTATCTAAAAAAACGAATGCAAAAATTTCAGTAAATGCATTAGATAAACTAATCAATCCTTTAAATTGTTTTTTAGCAGCTTGCTATGAGGTTTTTAACAAGGTAGAGAGTTTAGAATACAATAACTCAAAAATGACAGCTTCCTATTTAAGTTTTTTTAATAGTCAGTTTAACAATAAGAAAACAACTGAAAGACGACATGAACGCATCAAGACTTATTTATTCTTAAAAAGTAGATTAGACATTATTTATAAGTCCCTAATATATAAAGATTATCGAGTGTGGTTATTCAAAAGGGTAACAGATAAAAACTGGTACAAAGAAAAATTGATTCAAGTCCGTAGTTTTTTAAAAAAATAAATTAATTTATATTTTTATCAATGGAGCTTGATCCCAATTAATTAATTGATCTGCTTGATTTAAATCAATAAAATCAAAATCACTTAACCATAGTTCTAATTTAGACTTACAATTCTTGATACCAACATAGGATTTAAATCGCCTAAGTATTGAAAGTCCCGGCACAATAGGTTGTTTACTATCAAAATCTCTGGGGTGAAAATAAGTCATCACATAGTTTGATTGAATTGTCCATTTTTTTATAATTTTATAAGGTAATAGCCGAAAATATCCACCCCCAGAAAATATGAAAGGCTTTCCCAAAATAGTATGAGTATTGATTGGAAACTCCTTTAATTTAATTCCGTTGTATTCTATAATTGAGGGTATTGGTAGATTATATGATGGTAAGCCCCCATGCGCTCTGCCAGCAGGGAAGATAGAGCAGTCTTTTGTGATACCAAGCTCAAACAAGTCTTCAAAAGCCCATTTTGTATTTTCAGTAATACTAAAACCTGGTGCTCTAAAACTTGTTACTTTTTTTCCTATGCAGTCTTCCAATGTTTTTATAGATTTTTCAACATCATTATAAAATTCTCTTCGATCCTGTTCATAAACTAATTGATGCATTTGAGTATGACTACCAATTTCGAATCCCCTATCACTTATCTCTCTTATAACTTCTGGATATTTTTCAGCCATCCAACCCAGTACAAAAAAAGTAGCTGAAACATTAGCCTTTTCTATACATTGATATATAATCTGCATCCCCGTATGAATACGAGACTCAAAATTATTCCATTGTTGTTCGGATTTAGTTGAAGAATTATCAAGAACATGAAACCAATCTTCCACATCAAATGTTAGTATATTCATTTATTAATTTTTATTAAAATAGGATTTAAAATCTTGAATATTATCACATTCAAAGGTTTTATCTCCTTCAACAATTATAATTGTTTTAGATAGGCATGCTAATGAAAAATCACTAAAACTATCTGTATATGTTAAATCAATTTTCGTAATCCCTCTATTGATTAAAATTCTAGCTTTTTCTAATTCAAAACAATTATATTTCAAACCTTTTACTTCATTCTCTTTTATAATAAACTCAGATCCTAAGACATTTACATTTTCTGGAAAAAGAGGTCTTAAGTAGTCACTAAACGATGCACTCACTACGTAGATTGTGTGTTTAGAAAGGAAATCAAATTCTTTATATATCCTATTTAATTTTATTTTTTTTGAGTAATTTAATGCTAACGATTTTAATTGAACATCTTTCATACCCTTTAAAAAGAGAAAAATTCCGATATGTTTTAATTTAGTATTTGACAGCATATTAATCTTTGTCAAAAACATAATAAACAGATAATATATGATCTTGAATGGATAAGTAATATTCTTTTTTGCTGAAAAACAGAAAAAACCAAACAAGGTATCAGAATAACTTAAAGTTTTATCAAAATCAAAAACAACTATTTTGGACATATTATTTAAAAAAAGCAATAATTTTTTTAGATTAAAATAGGAAAAAATAATAAAAATCATTGACCTTAATGTGTTGCTATAGGAAAAATTAATATAGCATGTATTATTTTGTTTTTTAAAAAAAATTAAGGGATTTGATAAATTTTTAAACCAATAAATAATATCATAAGGGAAAATCCATCTAACGTATTTTTCTGTATCAATTTGATTTACTACAATATTTTTATTCAGACAACAACGTATATAGCCGTCTAAAAAGTTTGAATTACAAAATTCTGATAATAAAACAGAACCCCATAACCTAGGATTGATTTCTATTAACTTGTAAAGATTAGTTTTATCATCATATATAAACTCTATCATTGCAAAGCCATTCCAATTCATTTTTTTTAAAATTGAATGTCCAATTTTTTTTATGTACAAGTTTTCTGTTGATTTAGACAAAACACTAACTCCTCCATTTTCAGGATAAGTTCTTAACCTTTTATGACTGTAATAACTAATAATTTCTCCTCTCTCCATTAAAAAAAAACCAGCCTCAACATTAATTGAATTATTCAGTAATTCTTGACAAACAAAAGTCTTTTCATCAAAATTAAAATTTCTGAGCTCTCTAAGATTTTTAAATCTTTTAATTCCCTTTGAACCAGAACAACTTCTGGGCTTAACTATAACAGGAAATTTAATAGAATTATTTTCAATATCAGAATTAAAGTACTGATTTGGTATATCAATATTGTTTAGTTTACAGTATTTATTTAATTCAATTTTATTTCTCGAAAGTTCGAAATTTAAAGAACTGGGTAATTTATATTTAAAATTCAAATCACCTTGTTTTTTAATAAAATCAAAAAATAAAATTGTTGTATCTTCTTCGAACGGAATATAAATAATTTTTTGATCATTTAATATTTTTGATATTTTAACTAAATCTGCTTGAAAAAAAGTAGATTTCCTTAGCTTAAAGATATTTGTTGATTTATAAACCAATAAGGCAATAAATTTTTCATAAAAGTTGTTACATGTAAAAATTAAATCGTCATTTTTATAATATTTAGTTAAAATATTAACTGTATCAAAAGTTTTTCTTGTTAGAATGTCAGTTATGAGAATTTTCATAACTTAATCTTCCTTGTCAAAAAGAGTTTCATATTTTGCATTAATTATTTCGTGGGAAAAATAATTTGAAATTCTTTCTATTTGCGAGCTAATTTTAGCTGAAATATCTAAATTATTATCAATAAAATTATTTATTTTTTTTACTAAATCGTCTAAATCTGAAAAATAAATCCCACTTTCTAAAAGAACTCCCTTGTTAAACTCATTATCATGTGCAAAAATTGGAACTCTACACGACATTGCTTCAAGCAAACTAGGGTTTGTGCCTCCAACGCTATGACCATGAAACGCTGCTAATGCATTTTGTCTTAAAGATAAAAGCTTATTTTGATCATAAATAGATCCCAAAAAACATATTTGAATATTTTGAATGTTTTTAATTCTTTGACAATATTTGGAATTATCTAAAGCACCTACTATGTATAGCTTATCCGCTGACTTAGACTTTATAAATGCATTAATAATTAAGTCTATATTATTTTCAGGTACTATCCTAGCTACTAAAAGATAGTATTGATTATCAAATTCAGAAATTAAAGCTTTAGATTGTAATTTTGACACTTCACTTCCGTATTCAATTAACTCATATTTAGTTGAACTAATGAAAGGATAATTATTCAAACAATATTTTTTTATTCCAATACTATCAACTATAATTTTATTTGAGAAAATAACACATAACCATTCACTAAATCTTAAAAATAATCTTTCATGAAATTTCCACTTAGCTCTTTTCCATTCGAGACCATCAATATTTACATAAATCTTACTTTTATAAAATAATCTGAAAATAGGAATCCATAATGCTGCTCCAAGGCCAACGATTATGATTAAACGATTATTTCTAACATTGTATAAGGAATGTAGATAATAAAATATACTATCATTTGATTTTGAAAATGAAATTTCTCTATAATTTAAATGTGAGTAATCATAATTTGTATTTTTTGAATTTTTTTCTCCTATTACTGTGAAATTAAATTTCCCTGAAAGACCTTGTGTTATTTGATGACACCATGTTTCAAAGCCCCCATAAACCGGTGGAAGCCCGTGTGTACCAATAATAGCTACTTCTTTTAACATTTCTTTATTTTTGTTAATAATTTAAGTAATAGTAATAATTCAAAAATGAGTCTTTTTTTTAAAAGAATCGAGGATTTAATTCTAAATAGAGAACTTAGGATTGATTTTAATTTATTTTTATTGTTAAGTATTAAAACTAAAGAGGCTATTTTATTTAAATAATCCCTTTTTGTCTTGAAATATCTGTAAGACATTTTATTAGATTCATTAAGACCTAAAACATTATTTTGATGTATTCGATAATGTGATAATTGCATATCTATATATGCTAATTTATATTCGTTTGAAATTGCAAAATAAGCTAGTGCCCAATCATGCATAGGAAAAAAAAATGAATACTCGTAGCGATTAAACTCCATTAGCAAATTACTGGAAACACATAAAGTGTGACCAATTATTGGATTAGCTGATTGTAAGTGATATTCTGTAAGTTCGATTAAAGGATTTCTATGTTTTTTGAAGTAATACGATTCATCTAATTTTGTTTCTTTGCCATAATCTAACAGAATTCTTACGTCATGAAAAATTAGATCCACATTCTCATCAATACTTATGTAATTTTTTACAATTTCATGCTTTCTCTTCAACCAAATATCATCTTGATCTACAACATAAACATAATTGAATGTGAAATTAGCTTGCACATGTTTAAATGCTTTAATAAAAGATAATTTGGGGCCATTAGCCTCTTTAAAATGAAAAAACTTAATTTTTCTATTTTTTAAAAAATTTAAAAAAAAATCTGATGAGTTAAAATCATACACAACAATTTCAATTTCATTACTTGATTCATTAATTGAATTTAATTGCTCTGTAATATGCTGGATTTTTGGATTGTGAGTGCATATTAATGCTAAAAATTTATTCATGATTTAGTTATTCCAAAAATATTTTTAAAATAGTATTTATCGTATAGTATTGGGTTTATTGTTTTCCAAAACAATAAACCACTTATGTTATATCTAAAACCAAGCTTTAAAATAAAATTTATAAACCTTATAAAAACTCTAAAATTGGATTTATAGAGGGCTTCAATTTGGATGTTATTTATTAATAAATATTCTGAAAGACCTAATTCTCCATTTAATATTGTGTAATTTCTTCTATTGGAAGGATTATATTTTTTAAAAAAATCTGATATAATTTTAATACCCAATCCATTTGCACTAAAAATATAACTTTGCCCATGTTTTTTTATTTCATTTGATGAGGCTAAAAAGTAAATTAATTCTTCTTTAAATAATTTTTGTTTTGTCAGGTTAAAAGAATTAAGACATACAACTTTAATTGATGAATTCATGAACAAAATATTTTCGACATTATATAAATTTATTTTATCCATTAAAAATTTCCAACTTCCAAAATCGTAACCATTCTTGTTAGATTTAAATATTTGAATATTATCATTTGTTCGATTTTCAATAAAATTATTAATATTTGATTCGTTTAAATACGATATTAACATTACATAAAAAAAATCAAATTGAAGACTAATTAAATTTACTTGATTTAATATTAAATTTAATTCTTTATAGCTAGTAGCGTAAGAAGCATAAAGACAAATTTTCATTATTTTAAAATTATTTTAAATATTTTTCTATAAATCAACTTTTTTAAACTCAGTTTTGTGTCATGTGGTATATACTTTACATAATTATTTAATGCTGAACGGATATCACCTATATCTATAATATTTATTTTTTCACAATGAAATGACTGAGTGAAATAGAATTGATCTCTTTTTATACCCATTAAAAACATATTATACCATAATCGAAAATTATTACACAAATCTACACATCCCTTCAAACCAATTATATTACATTCATAAACCTCTAATGTTTGATTTAAATTTTTGGATTTCAAATGATCGATAAGAGAAAGCTTCCCGCTTAAAGAACAATTATAAATTTCAGTTTTAAGATCCCTACTTGTAGGATGTTTTCGTATGTTCAATCCATCAACCATAATTGAACTAAAACTACTTTTTATTTGTATATTAAAATCATGATAGATTATGTTTTTACAAATACACCCCAAGTGAGACAATAAAATTGATTTAACCCATCTACTTTTATCTATCGAGGTCTTTATTTCTAATTCTGAAATATCGTAATATATTATTTTTTTTGAATTTATATTTTTAGTTAATGGGCTTGATTTATCAACGACTATAATAGTTGGATAAAGAAATGTTTCTGAATTAGGTATTTCGTCATAATCTTGAAAATTACATGTTAAGTATACCTCAGGAATATTTAGTAAAAGAGATTTTAAAAATGTAAAAGAAGAATTATCATCTAAAATCATTTAATTTTATTTTTTAGTCCAATGGCTATAGATTTTAATATGTCAAAAAAAATTTTACCTTTTTTGTTATAATTAATTGAAATGCCACCTTTTAGAATTTTGTTGGTAAATTCTTGAGAAGTCACTAAAGGATATAGTGTTCTTGAAATAGCTATTTGCAAATTCTTTTGGTAACTTTTGATACTCCCTTCTCGTTTTAAATCAGTAATTTGATATACAATTAAATTACCTTTTAATTTAGCATTAAGATGAGCCTTACTCAGTCTATTTAAAAACTCTTGACCTATAATTCCATATAATTTATATTCAGTCATAAAACCAGAAAGTTGGTAGAATATTTTTTTAGATATTATCATATTGTTTTCAACAATTGTTCCTTTCAAATTTTCTTGCTTTATTTTAATATTTTTATCAAGACCGTATTGAGTATTATTATTATTTGATTTAATTATATTAAACCTATTAATGTTAATTCTTAAACCAAAATTTATATTACAACTAATACATTCTTTTAGCACTTGATTCAAATTATCCATTAGAGGAAAACAATCATCGTCTAAAAACCATAAATAATCAAAATTACTCATTAAGGCACCTTTATTTCTTGCTGCAGATAGGCAATAACCAATTCCGGGATCATTAATGAATATAACATTATTATATTTATTTATAATATCCCACTTTGCCCCATCATTTACAAAAATAATTTCCCCAATATAACTGTTGACTAAAAGATAAGAATATCTGTTGTAAACATTTTGGTAATTGTCTGTTGTGGGAATAATTACAGATATTTTTTTTTTCAAATGCATTTATATTAATTCACACTAGTAATTATACCATTTTGCACATTCAACCTAATATTAAAATCAGATAGCCTAAATTTATTGTGAGAAACTATGATAACTGCACTTTTAAGTTTAAAAATTTCGTCGTAAACATTAGATATATTTGTTAAATCTAAACCTTGTTCTGGCTCATCAAAAATATACAAATCTGCTTTTGACATTAATGATTTCGCAATACCAAATCTTTTTAGTTCACCACCTGAAAATGGGTTATTATTTCTACCGACAATCATTTCAAAACCACCAAAATTATTAATAGTTCTTGTTAAATTAAGTTTATCTAACAACCTATAAACTTTATTGAGTTCATCTTGTGAAGGGGGTTCTATTGCGTATGGAATTAAATTTGATAATATAGTACCATGAGCTAGCTGAATACTTTGAGTACAGTATTCAATCTTTATTGTTTTTTTTGTAAGATTTGTATTTGTATTACTAGTAAAAAAAGGGTAGAGCCCAGCCAGCAAATCAATAAATGTTGTTTTACCTGAACCACTTTCTCCACTTATCCTTATCCTATCACCCTTTTTAAAAGAAATTGAAGGAATTTTTAATTTAAATTCATTTATATCTAATTGTATTTCATTAATCTTGATTAGATCATTGTTAGAGATTTCTGAAAATAATGAAAAATTAGAATTATCAATAGAATTATTACCACTCTTAATAACTTTAAGCAATTTTATATAAATATGTTTAGAAGAGTTAATTTGGTTGGATGCATTCCATAAAACTTGGACAGCAGGTAAAGATCTCATTATTATAAATGCTGTAACTATAATTAGGCTAGTATCACTTTTGGTAATCACATCTCCTAAAAGCGAAAAACCAATTATTGCTGTAAAAAGTGAAAAATCAATAATAGATTTAATAATTGTAGGGATTGTAAGAATTTTTGTTTGATTAGTTTTAAAGCCTTTTAAAACCTTAAAATATTTAGATTTGTATAATTCTCTAAAATTATTAGCAGTAAAACTCTTAAAATTTCCAAAATAATCGTCAATGATATCAATGATTGAATTAGTTAGCACTAAGTGTTTCTTACCTAATTTGGTGAAAACAGGTTTTAAAGCTATTATTATTAAATAAGAAATAATAATTAAAACAAGGGCCGAAATAATTATTGTAGATCCGACTCTGAATACGAAGAAAATAAATAAATTAATTAAAAAAATGGTTTTAACAAAGGATAACACAGCAGGATTAAATATCGAAGCAAAAACTCTGTTCGACATGTTTGTTAAATATTTATTTACATCTGGTAAATTCCAAGTATGTTTTCGGTTCGCATAATTTTTTTGAAAAAAATCAAATATTTTTAGATTTAATTCTGCCAGTAGTGAAGTTGTCAAATTATAAGAGTAGTAATTAACAAGTATTGTTGAAAATAAAAAAATTAAAGGATAAATAATTAGTAGAATTGTATTTATACTCATTGAATTATTTCCTAACACATTTGACATCATTTCAAGTAATAAAATTTCAGAAACTGACGCTATTGTAGCGAGAATTATCAAAATCCAAAAATGTTTTTGTTTATACAAACTATTTTCAAAAAAAATAATTTGCATGGTAGATTTATTATCTAAGTAATCTAAGCCATCCGAATTTAAATTCATAAAAATATATAAAAATTAATGTTGTAATAATAATAATAACTATGTTATATAGGCTTGGTTTTACTTGATATACTTGATGTTGAAAAAGTAGTATAAATACCCCTAAAACAGCTAGTATTCTGTAGTTTAATATACTTAAATTAAAAAACAAACTTAATAAATGAATTATTAGTCCAATGAAAAGAATCTTAAACGTCTTTAGAATTGCATCATTTTTTTTTAGTTTGTACATAAAAAACTGTAAACATGAATGAATTAATAAAAACCAAACAAAGATAAAAACTGGTTCTATATTAATCTCAGTTTGTTGCATTGAGTAGCCTGTCAGTGTTAAATAAATTGAAAGCTGTCTAATTGTAAACACTAATAAACTAACAATAAAAACAGTAAAAATAATCACGTATATAGATTTTATTTTTGTTAAAAAATTCCAAATAAATAAAACCAAACTACCTGGGTGTGCTAAAATGCTAAATAAGCCGTATTTGTAATCTATAAAATAGGATGTAAAAAAGAATGCAATTGCAATACCCCAGTTTGTTTGAGTTGAAAACAGGAGTGTATAAAAAGGTAGAAAAACTAAAACTAAAATATAGCTTTTTTGTAACTTTTTTGACGAAAGCCACAACATTACAGTTGAAATCGTTAGAGCTATTATCTCAAAAATTTTTACACTATCTGTAAATGAACTAACTAAATTTTCAAAAAAATCAAATTTTCCAATTTCCTGTAGTTTTGCACTTGAATCTATAGTTTCAAAATAAATTAGCATAAAGACATTAAAAAGCCATATCAAAGTAAAACCAAATGTAGAACTCCTAACTTTCAATACTTGTTAATTTACCTGATTTAACTAAATTTAAATATTTATCATATTTATGATATTTTTTAAATAATTCGAGTTGAAGTTCAACTATTCTATTAGTGTTTCCATTTAAACACTTATTAATTTTATTTTTCCAACTTTTTTCTGACCTGCATATTGGACTCCATTCAATATTATTAAATATAAAATGTTCTGGATTTTCATCACAAACAAATGGTACTCCATGTTGACTAAATAAAAAAGCTCTAGCGGGATTAGAAACATATTTATACCTTAAAATTCGATCTGATTTATATTTTTGTCGGCCATAATTATTTAGACTGAATATTGATGGTTTTTTATTACTATATAGCGAAGTAGATATTCCTAGGTCAGATATGTGAAGAAAATGTGAAATTGTATCCAAAGAGTATTTGTGAAATTTATATTTAAATTCTGCATTTAATATTTTAATCTTTCCATTAGAAACCATGTTTAAAATAAATGGTTTCTTCTTGTATATATTATTTAATGCATTAATTAAATTGTGAGATAAATTTTTAGCATGGCCAATATCTCCGTGCCATAATATTAGCTTCTCTTTATTTGTTATCTTTTCAATATTTTCTAAAAAATAGTGTTTATTGTATTTATTGGTCGTAAAAAATTCAATTTGAGGTAAAATAAAAACAGGTTTACTAGATTTCTCTGTCAGGGTGTTATACTCTGATATAGAACCAGCAACGAAAAAATCAATTAATTTTGAATCAAAATCATACGATCTATTTACCTCAGGATGTAAACGCCCAACAATTGAATTAGTATTTTTATTTTTTATGATTTGATCATATCTAACTGGAATACCTTTTCCAATCATAATAAATTTTGAATCTAAGCTCAAATTCTGAAGGCCAAGCTCATGTAAATCTTTTAATAGTATAGAATTGGCACTGATTTTATTTGTAATGAAAATATTTTTAAGGTTTTCACCATATATTCTTGAAGAACCTTTAAGCATATTTCCAATATCAATAAAAGTATGTGAATATTTCATTTGTTAATAAACTTATTTTATTTCTGAAAATTGAAGTGCTAAATCATCTGTTTTTGTAGTCTCAATAAATTTTATAATTTGTTTGTGACTCTTATTAGGTATATCAATGTTAAAGTGCTTATGAACAATTTTTGGCATTATAACGTCTCTGTAATTTTCTCCTTCAGTATTTAGACACTTAATTAAGAGATTATGAGGACGAGTGTTGTACTCGTATGGGATAATCATGCTCTTAAGATTTTTAGTCAAGGATATACTAATTCTCAAACTTGCCTGGTCGTATCCATTAGTTTGCTTGAAATATTTATAAAAATAATGCTGCCATTTCTGAAATAACTCTTTTGTATTGTCATTATTTCTAAAAGCAAATACACCTCCATTGACTTCCGGAACACATAATGCTATATCGTTATATTCTGGAATCCTCTTGGAAAAATACTGTCTTTTTCTTGAAAAATCAGGTGTGAATAAGACATCAAAATATTTTAAACCATCGATAATTAGCTCTGGATCGATTTTTAAAATAGTATCACAATCTAGATAAAGTGTCCTCTCATATGGGGAAGAATCAATATAATCAACCTTAGCTCTCTTTTGTTGTGCTAATACGTTTTGAAAGTTAATATTACTTAATGAAACTTTTAATCTTAAAAACTGATCCTTTAAGTATTCTGAATTATCTGTAAATATTGTAATATTTAATACTTTATTATACTTCCTAATACTTAAAACTGAAACAATACATTCATTTAGCATTTGAAAGTCTTTAAAAACTATAAAAATAATTCCTTTAGATTTTTTTTTAATCAAATTATTTTTTTTTCTTTTAAACAATCTTAATCTAAGCTGTCTAAAAATATTCAATAAGTATATTTTCATATGAAAATTTATTTAAAATTATTATGGATTTTGTTAAAGCATTCTTTTAAAGAAGTTTTGCAATAAGGAATTTTATATATTTTTTTTACTTTTATTTAACACACTATACGAAGGTCTTTTTGCAGCTGTAGTGTATTTAAATGTTTGAATAGATTTTATTTTTACTTTCATTCCTAATATTTCAAAAATTGCAATGGCAAAGTCATACCAGGTGCAAACACCCTCACCAGAGAAATAAAAAGTTATAATCTGGAAAGTTTAGAGCTAGTTCTTTTAACTCCGATCCTAATTGCCCATTACCACAAGTTACAATTATATTATTCATATAATTTTATTAAATAGTCAAAGTAATCTGCATTTTTAAATAAAGGTTGTTTTAGATCTTTATCAGAAAGTTTTAGCTCATTTGAATTTAATATCCAATCAATTCCCAAACTATTATCGTTAAAGGCTATACCTCTATCACTTCCCGGGTGATAGTAATTATCAACTTTATAGTGAAAAATAGCTTCTTTGCTAAGCACCACAAACCCATGCGCAAATCCTCTGGGTACAAATAATTGGCGTTTATTTTCCGCACTCAGTTCAACAGCAACATGCTTTCCAAAGTATGGGGACCCCTTACGGATATCTACAGCAACATCTAAAACGGAACCTTTAATTACTCGAACAAGTTTGGTTTGCGCATGTTGCGCTAATTGATAGTGTAGTCCCCGTAATACGCCAAATGAAGACTTCGATTCATTGTCTTGACAAAAATTAATTTTAAATCCTAAAAAATCATCAAGTTTATCTTGTCTAAAGGCTTCTGCAAAATATCCGCGTTCATCGCCAAAAACCTTAGGCTCACACAAAATGACTTCTGGAATTTCTAATCTTGTAAACTTCATGCTATAATTCTTTTGCGCGCTCAATTAAATACTGCCCATAGCCATTCTTTTTTAAAGGCTCTGCAAGCTTTAATAGCTGATCACTTGAAATGTAGCCCATTTCACATGCAATCACCTCTAGACAAGCTACTTTAAGCCCTTGTCTACTTTCAATCATTTTAATGTAGTTAGATGCTTCTATCAGAGATTCGTGAGTACCTGTATCTAGCCATGCAAAACCTCTTCCCATGAGCTCAACCTTTAACTCCCCTCTTTTTAAATATTCTTGATTAACAGTTGTAATTTCAAGTTCACCTCTTGCGCTAGGTTTGATATTTTTAGCAATCTCAACAACAGAATTCGGATAGAAATAAAGACCAACCACTGCGTGATTACTTTTTGGGTTTTGAGGTTTTTCTTCAATGGATAGTGCTTTACCATTGTCATCAAACTCAACCACTCCATAGCGCTCAGGGTCACCCACATAATACCCAAAAACAGTTGCCAAATTTTGATCTTGAACATTAGCAACAGATTGTGCTAGTAATTTTGAGAAACCATGACCATTAAAAATATTGTCCCCTAAAACCAAGCAAACATCATCATCTCCAATAAAATCATCGCCAATAATAAAAGCCTGAGCTAAACCATCTGGAGAAGGCTGCTCTTTGTATGAAAGTTCAATTCCTAATTCCTGGCCATCTCCAAGTAATCGCTCAAAATTTGGTAAATCTTCAGGCGTTGATATAATTAATATTTCCCTTATGCCAGACTGCATAAGCACAGACATGGGGTAATAGATCATCGGTTTGTCGTAAATGGCTAACAGCTGCTTTGATGTTCCGCGGGTAATTGGATAAAGTCTAGTGCCCGATCCACCTGCTAGTAAAATACCTTTCATAACTTAATTGTATTGTTTTTTGTAGTAATGCTGATAGTTTCCAGAAGTAACGTTATTAAGCCATGCTTTATTATCTAAAAACCAATCAATAGTTCTTGAAAGCCCCTGTTCAAAAGTAACTGAAGGATACCAATCTAACTCTTTATTAAGTTTTGTAGCGTCAATAGCATATCTTTTATCATGGCCAGGTCTATCTTTTACATAAGTTATCAGTTTTTCACTACTGCCTTTTTTTCTTCCGAGTTTCTCATCCATTTGAGTGCAAAGAAGTTTTACAAGGTCTATATTCTTCCATTCATTAAATCCACCAATGTTATAGGTTTCTTGGTTTTCTCCTTTATGAAAAATAAGATCTATTGCAATAGCATGATCCTTTACATATAACCAATCTCTTGTGTAATTCCCATCTCCATATACAGGAAGGGGCTTGTTATTAATAATATTATTTATGAAGAGTGGAATTAGTTTTTCAGGAAAATGATATTCACCATAATTGTTGGAACAATTTGAAATCACATAAGGCATATTGTAAGTTTCGCCATATGCTCTAACAAAGTGATCCGAAGATGCCTTTGAAGCGGAATACGGGGATCTAGGGTCATAGGGCGTATCCTCATTGAATAATCCTTCATCACCAAGCGTTCCATACACCTCATCTGTACTAACGTGATAAAATCGTTTTTTATCAAAATTACCTTTACAAGATAGTTTAAAGGCATTTAGTAGATTAACTGTTCCTAAAATATTGGTTTCTAAAAACACTAATGGATCAGAAATAGACCTATCAACATGAGATTCAGCTGCTAGGTGAATAACCCCATCAAACTTATGTTCAATGAATATTTTATTCAAAAATTCTTTATTTCTAATGTCTCCTTTGATGAAAAAATAATTTTCTTTTTTTTCCATGTCTATAAGATTTTCAAGATTTCCTGCGTAAGTAAGCGCATCAAGATTAAAAATTTGATAATTTGGATAATTGAGTACAAATTGTCTTACCAAGTGTGAGCCAATAAAACCAGCGCCGCCTGTTATAAGTATTTTCATATAGATTTTAATTGTTTTAGCATCTTCCCGAGGCTGATTTCCCATTTATTAATTTTTGTGTTAAATGTACGCTCAAACTTTGTTTTATCTAGTAAACTGTACTTCGGCCTTACAGCCTTTGTTGGATATTCTTTTGTAGTTAACGGGTTTAAATTAATATGTTTATTTGTGTATTCAAATATTTTTTTTGCAAATTCAAACCAAGAGCAACTACCATTATTTGAATAATGAAATATATCACCATTCAACCACTTGTAATTATCATCTGAAAGTATCTTTAGGGTATCCTTAGCAAGGTCTTTTGCATATGTTGGTGACCCTATTTGATCAGATACTATCCCGAGTTCGGTTTTTCTTTCTCCTAGACTTATCATTGTTTTTACAAAGTTTTTGCCATACGTAGAGTACACCCAGGATGTTCTAATAATGATGCTTTTAACTTGTTTATTTTCTAAAACATATTCCTCTCCCTTTAGCTTAGATAATCCATAAGCGCTATTTGGGTTTGGAGTGTCTAGCTCGCTATATGGGGCTTTTAAGCTGCCATCAAACACATAATCTGTTGAGTAGTGAATGAGTTTTGCTCCCATTTGTTCACATACGTTTAAAAGGTTTTTTGTTCCCTCAGCATTTACATTAAAAGCAATTTCCAGTTGATCTTCAGCTTTATCAACGGCTGTATAAGCTGCACAATTAATCACTAAATCGTTACTATTTAAATCAAAGTAGCTTTCAACCGAAGACTTATTTGTAATATCAAGGTCTTCTTCCGAAAGAAAAGTCCAGTTTGGATCTGTATCTTTTAAGGCTTCAAGCTCCGAGGCTAATTGGCCTCCTTTTCCAGTAACTACTACTTTCATTGTTAATTTAATGGCTCTCTTCAATCTAATCAATTTTAGTTGTTTTTAAAATCAAAATAACTTTTTTAATTTATAATTAATAATCCCTAAACCAGTTAACAAAACATTGAATTCCAGACTTTATATCAGTGTTTGGAGAGTATTTATAATCTTTTATTAATTCATCTAAATTAGCAAATGTTCTAAGGACATCTCCTTGTTGTATTGGGTGCATTTCTTTAACTGCTTTTTTACCTAAAGCTTTTTCAATAGTAGAGATGAAATCAATTAAACTTTCAGTTTTGTTATTACCTATGTTGTAAATTTTATAGTGTTCTCTAGAGTCAATTTTTTTTTCAATAATTTTTATCATACAATTCACAATATCATCAATATAAGTGAAATCACGCATCATTTGTCCATTGTTAAACACTTTGATTGGTTCATCATTTGAAATTGCTTCAGCGAATAAGTAATATGCCATATCTGGCCTACCCCAAGGACCATAAACAGTAAAAAAACGTAATCCCGTGGTTTTAAAATTATATAAATGACCATAAGAATGTGCCATCAACTCATTGCTTTTTTTTGTGGCAGCGTACAAACTAATTGGATGATCTACATTATCAATAATTTTAAAAGGTACATTTTTATTTTCTCCATAAACACTTGAGCTACTAGCATACACCAAATGCTTTACTTTATGATTTCGACATCCTTCTAAAATGTTTAAGAATCCATAAATATTACTATCAATATAGGATTTGGGGTTTTCAATACTATAACGAACGCCCGCCTGTGCAGCTAGGTTGCAAACTACTTGAAATTGTTCCTTTCTAAATAAATTATCGATACTTTTTTGATCAACTAAATCTATTCTGCAAAATCGCATTTGTTTAAATTTTTCACTACGAACTTCATTATTAAAGGATTTTGATTCAGCTTCATCAATGCCTAATTGCTTTAGCCTATCAAACTTTAATTGTGGATTGTAATAATTATTTATATTATCAATACCGTAAACTTCATGGCCAATATTAACTAATTTCATACAAGTATGAAACCCTATAAATCCAGCTGCACCAGTAATCAATATTTTCATTTATTTTTTTCCTATTTGATAATATTCAAACCCTATTTCCTCAAGCTTGAATTTACTGTACTGATTTCGGCCATCAAAAATAATAGGCTTTTTCAATAGTAGTTTTATCTCTTCAAAATTTGGAGAACGAAATTCTTTCCATTCTGTAAGTAACACTAGAGCATCAGAATCTTTTAAAACCTCATACTTTGAATTTAAATAAGTTATATTTTGAATTCCTTCTAAGTAATGATCTTTTGCTTCGTTTACCGCTTTCGGATCATATGCTTTTATTTTAGCACCTCTTTTTACCAACTCTTTGATTACATATATGGCTGGTGCTTCTCTCATGTCATCAGTTCCTGGCTTAAAAGACAACCCCCAAATACCAAAAGTAAATCTGGATAAGTTTTCACCATACCGGTTAACTATTTTTTGAGCGATAACTAATTTCTGTGCATCATTAACTTCTTCAACAGATGAAATCAATTTTGCATAATAATCGTTTTCTTTGGCAATTTTTGTGAGTGCTTTTACGTCTTTTGGGAAACAAGATCCTCCGTATCCAGCACCTGGATATATAAAACTATATCCAATACGTTGATCTGATCCGATACCAATTCTAACCTGATTCGCATCTGCACCTACCTTTTCACATATATTTGCAATTTCATTCATGAATGATATTTTGGTAGCCAACATCGCATTGGCAGCATACTTTGTCATTTCTGCAGAACGAACATCCATAGTGATAAAACGATCATGAGATCTAAAAAAAGGAGAGTATAAATCTTTCATTTTTTTAAATACACGGTCCGAGTCTGATCCAATAACTACACGGTCAGGCTTCATAAAGTCATTTATAGCAGCCCCTTCTTTTAAAAATTCAGGATTTGAAACTACATCAAATTTCAAATTAGATTTTCTTTTATCTAATTCTTCTTGAATTGTTAATCTAACCCTGTCAGCAGTACCAATAGGAACGGTTGATTTATCTACCACAATTAATCTTTTATGCATGATATTACCGATAGATTTGGCTACAGCTAAAACATATTGTAAGTCAGCTGAACCATCATCACCCATAGGAGTTCCAACTGCAATAAAGGCAATTTCCGAATTTTGTAAAGCTATAGTCAAATCAGTTGTAAAAAATAAATTTTTATTTTTTACATTTCTTAATACCATTGCTTCTAGGCCAGGCTCATAAATAGGAATTATTCCTTTATTTAGGTTTGCGATTTTAACATTATCAATATCAACACAAGTAACCGAGTTACCCATTTCGGCAAAACAAGCTCCAGAAACTAGTCCAACATAACCTGATCCAATAACCGTAATATTCATATTTCTACTTATTAAATAAACTTCTTTTCTGTCTCCATCATTTTAATCATTCCATCAATCAAATCTTCCAAGTTCAATAGATGAAATAATATTTACATCGATTTCATTATTGATTTTTGAGTAATTACCTATCAAATCAACCATCTGAATATTATTCCTTTTCATTTAGATTTTTTTACGGCTTCGCCAACGTCAGCCACAATTTTGACTAACAAAATTAATACTTTTATATTGTATGTTAGGCTAATTTCAGCTTAACATTGTACCCAATAGATTTCAAATAAATCCAAATATTATTATTTGAAATTCTATTAACAATTCCTTTTTCATTATTAAAAGATGGTAACTTAAAATTATCACCAACATTTATATCGTAAGATTTACTATTTTTAATGTTGCAGTTTTCATTTAAATATTTTTTTAAAATATCTATTTCTGATTGTCTTACTATTGCTCTCTTTCCCATCCAAAACATATACCTAACTACTGCAGAACATTCAAAAACCTTATTAATATCTTTATCATCTATATTTACAAATACCATCGAAGGAAGTATAGGAACTTCAATACGTTTTTTACGATCACTCCAAAATCTAATTTCAGTACGTGTCGGACAACAGACATTAATTCCTAAGGATAAAAGTTTTTCTTTAACCTTTTTCTCATTTCTAGGTTTTGTATGTAAAACGTACCATTTCATTTATTAATTTTTTTATACAGAATAATCGAATTGGAATCTAGCTTTTGATTTAAAAGAAAACTTACCTCTCGTCCGATTTTCTTTTTGATTATGGGTTTTATATTATCCAAATAATCTTTATTAACATCTTTACCGTTAATAACTATCTCAATATTTCCACTGTCAAATCCTCTAGCATATTCTCCAGTCAAAGCAATTTTATCAACATCTCCAATTTTATCAATTACCTTTTCAACAATTTCTTCTAAACCAAGATGCTGCCTTACAATTTTTTGCAAAACACCGAACATTGGATGTGACGTATTTGCATTATAAATAACCTTATTATTATTTTTTGATTTTTTAAGATATCCCGCATTGGAAAGGTTGTTTAATTCCTTTCTAATAGAATTAGTAGATTCATTGAATTCGTTTGCAAGACCGTTTAAATATCCATTGTTAGCTGCACTAATAAAGAATTTAATAAGCATTCTAAGCCTGGTCTTAGATGTAATTAAGTAATTTAGCATACTTTAAGTAACAAAAGTACTTATTTTTAAGTAAAAAAAGTACTTGTCCTAATATTTATTGAAGTATTGTCATTTTTTGTTAATCTTTAATTTAATATTTTAGCATAACTTAGTTAATAAGTGTATTTATTTTATTTAATAATAGGTCTAATAACATCATCATTTTTAAATGGTTACTTAAACAATTTTTTCCTTCGCAGAAAACTATTTGACCCAGTTAATAAAAGATCATCACATAAAATTAAAGCTACAAGATCCGGTGGAGCTGCAATCTTTTTAACTTTATGTTTCTGTTACGGTATTGGAAGGGCATTTCTAGACTTAGAAATAAATTTATTTTCATTGATAGCATGTTGTTTTGTTGCTTTTATTGGATTTTTTGATGACTTGTTTGATGTCTATTATGTGGAAAAATTTGCTTTACAAATTTTTGCTGGAATTATCTTAATTCAAAGTGATGTTTATATTAATAATTTTCATGGAATTTTTGGATTATATGAAATATCAGAGCTTACAGCATATATTGTATCATTGTTTGTCTTTCTAGTAATTACCAATTCATTAAATCTTATTGACGGTATTGATGGCTTGGCAGGCCT
>MDTB01200848.1_pt1 | contig 20610 bp, 20 predicted proteins | sample 811161 | NCBI WGS metagenome assembly MDTB01 (sample SAMN05326650, study PRJNA326480) | marine metagenome | isolation source: seawater | place: Mediterranean Sea | collected 2009
ACCATTTGTGGTCTAAGAGTCTTATCAGCAGGATGCATTGCTGCCTGGAGATCTTTAGATCCATCATGAGTTGACTCAAAGCCTACTGTCATATAAGGAGAGAATATATTTTTTTTATTAATTATATATTTTTCACTCATTTCAAATAATATACTTGGTGCAAAAGGCATCCAAAAGTCTCTATTTTTTATTTTCTCATTAATTATCTCAACAATCATACTATTTCTTGGATCAGCTATTATTGCTCTGTTACCTAAAGATCTTGCTCCAAACTCTGCTCTTCCTGAACATCTTCCAACAACTTTTCCTTCTGAAATAAGTCTTGCTAGAAAATCATCATCATAGTTACAAGTATGAAAGCCTTCATTTTGTGCATGGGCTACGCATTCTTCAACTTCTGAGGCGGATATATTTCTTCCTAAATAAGCATGCTCCATAGGCTTAATTTCATCAATTAAATTATTTTTATCTAAATACGCATAACATCCACCAATAGCTAATGACTCGTCACCTCCAGAGGGTGCTACAAACATTTCTTTAATTTCTGGTAGATCTTTAATTAACATGTTTGCTTTCACATTCATTGATATACCACCTGAAAAAACAAATTTATCTTTCTTAAATTTTCTCATTGCATTGGAGATATACTCCAACATTATCTCCTCTGTATATTTTTGTAATCCACCAGCTATCCCATCAAATCTGCATGATTGAAGTCTTTCTTTATAATAAAAAAATAAATCACTAGGCTTTTCATGATATTTAAAATTTATTCCATCAACGTACATTCCATTTTTAAAAATATTATATGCAGTCTCAACAGCATGATTCTTTGCATAAGGAGCCAAACCCATTACTTTAAACTCGTGTTGATCTGGCATCATCGCCATTAATAGGGTTATGCTTCTATAAATTCTACCTAACTGAAAATCATCAGCTTTTACGCTATGTAAACGTGTTATATTATTATTTTTTCCTAAGTCTGATATTGTTGAACTCAATCCATCACCAAATGCATCTGCAGTCAAAATTAATGTTTCTTCTCCCCTTAGAGGCGATGCCCAATATGCATATGCTGCATGACATTCATGATGATCAATGTGAATAATTTTATTTTCTTCAATATTTAATAAGTCAGAAATAATCTTATGTATAAACTTTTTATACACATCCATATTCATTGGATCTGAATAGTTTTCAGATGTATTATTAAGCAGGTCTTCCCAAGATGGCTTTCCCGGGAACTGGCCTGTATCAATTTTGTGCTTGAAGATCTTATTAAAGGACAAATCTTTATTTTCAATTAATTTTGGCTTCCAATACAATTCCATAATATCAAAATGATCTTTTAGTGACCATTTACTATATTTTTTCATTAAATGGGTACTTAGGTTAAGCATGTTGCCCGCAATAATTACAGCATCTAAATCTTTACCATCTATAGCATTTACGGACATCACATGCTCTATCGCATCAACTGGAAATGACTCATCATTTTTAATTCTGGAGTATCTCTCCTGACTGATACAGGATTTTAATTTTCCATTCACAAACAATGCTGCTGTTGACAGTATTCCAAGAGATAAACCTAATATATTCATAAAATTATCCTTTAATCTATCAAATCAAATATACTAGTTTCTATTGTTTTCCAAGTTTCATTTTAGCTAGGGGTAATATTTAAAATTTCTTTTTTCAATTCTGTATTCTAATGAGTCTTTATATTGTCCGTTTTTAAAAAACTGATTATGAGCAACTCCTTGAAGCTGAAAACCTAATTTCTCATAAAGTCTGATTGCCGAGAGATTTGACTCTAATACAAATAATTGAACAGTATCAATATTAAAATTGTCAAAAATATTTCCAAGCCCTAATACCATTGCTTGAAACGCGTAGCCACATCCTTGGTAAGATTGAGACAAAAGTATGCCTGTATTACAAATTTTCTTTCGATCATCAATTTTGCTAAAACTAAGATTTCCAATGTGTCTTTTTTTTTCGTTAAAAATCCCGTATAAAATTCCATCATATTCATTTATAAATTTAATTAATTCTTTTTTTGTTATTCTTTTTTCATCTATCCCTTCAATCGCATAAGTATTATTTTTATCATTTACAAGTTTTAAGTAATCTGAAAAATCATGTTGTTCAGTGAATTCTTCTAAATAAATTGAATAATTTGACATTTAAACTCTAATTAATTGTTTTTAAAATCGATGATGCACAGGACTTGTCGACAAAATTTTCAATTGGATTATTTAAACATTTCAAATCATTATCATTTACAAAATAAACTGATTTTCGCAAAATACATCCAGCAGCTATTTTATCCAAATTTTTTTGAGATATTTCATAAGTGAACAACTTTCTTATATCATCATAAAAACTTTTACGATCATTTAAGAGCAACGAAATCGTAGCTTTTTCTAATGATAAACCTCTATTTTTATTAATATTTTTGTCTATCATTGATTTTAGTAGAATTAATTTTTCATTTCGATCAGAAATTTTTTTTATTTTGTCTAAGTCCTCATTATAGATCAACTTTATATAGTCTAATGTAGTTGGTTGAAATTTTACATTCAGTGCTATTCTTGGTATTTCTGATATAGGAGTGCTACGGTGAATAGTTAGTGGACTCATTAGAGAAATATCACCAGGTTTAATTTTTGGTGCTAACCAATTTATCTCATTTTGAGCTCTTGAAGTCATTTCATTTGGATAACCATTTCTCATATCATTATCAATAATACATAAATCTTTATCGATGTTTCCTATTTGAAGCATTGAACAATTTTCATAATTTTCAGTCATCTGAAAATAAAAAATTATTACATGACTACTACGATTTCCATTATTATCTAAATCTTGATGGGCCCTAGTAGGAAATGCCATGTTAGGTTTATTTTCATGTTCATTAAATCCATTCTTACCTAATATAACTCGTCTATTTTCATTCAATACTTCGTTCTTCCACCTACTTTTTATTTGTGCACTTACTCTAATATTGATTTCTTGATTTTTGCCAAATAATTCAACTATTTTCGGCTCTACATATGGTTTAATTATTTTTACTAATTCTTCTTGCGCATCGTTTGAAACGGAGTCTTGTATTTCTATCAGATCCTGCTCAGACAAATTTTGAAGACAATCTTTTTTAACCCAATTTTTATTTAAATGTGTAAACTCATTTATTACATTAACTATATTAACGATTTGGTCTGCAAAATTAGTTGTATTATCAATTAAAAATTGATTTTTATCTAAAAATAAGTTTTTATAATCAGCATTCATTAAAAACCTATCTCATAATTTTTTTATAATGCTTTTTTAGATCCTTCTCATACTTCATTTTCATAATAGAATCTATCTTTGAATTTTTTCCAATATATCTAAGAGTGCACCCAACTCTTGGAATATTACTGTTATTTTTCTCACTTCCATGAACAGACAAACAATGATGTATTACGCAATCTCCAGCTTGTAAATTTGGATATATTTTTTTGAAACTTTTAAGATTTTCCTGATATTTTAATGTTTGTGAACTTCCAGGGGCATATGATCTTTTATGCTCAAGAATACCAAATTTATGGGTTTTTTTTAAATAATATATTCCACCATTTTTCTTATTTGACGCCCCGAAAGATATCCAAACTGTAAGCGCACATGCATTATCTATGCACCAGTAATAATTATCTTGATGCATTGGCGCAGGCATTCCAGATTTTGCTGGTTTTGCAAAAAGCTCTGCTCCAAAGTTTTTTGCTTGATTACCGATTAGTTTGTTAACAATTTTTTTTAGATTTTTGTTATCTCTTAATTTTTTTACCCACGGCCATTTTGAAAAATTATGAATTGAATTAATATCTCCATTTTTCGTAAAGTTAATTTCCTTCTTATCAAAATTTTTGATGTTATCTTCTATATAGGTCCATAGATATTTTTCAGCAGATAATATTGTTTCTTTGTCAAATAATCCTCTAACTACAATGTATCCATTTAGATCATAATGTTTTTTTATTAAATTAATTTTATCTTTTGAGAGTTTCATTATTTTAATATTTAGTTTAATAACAAAAATTTTCTGATTTAGATCAATATTATCTTATATTCTTATGGGGCACATTATTCTTAAGAAGAATATCCTTAAATATACTATTATCTTTATCAAATCCAATAATTTTCGAAATTAATTCACTATGATATTTTTGCCATTTCTCTATATCTATGTTTTTTAAATAATTAAGAATTCTATCATATTCAGAAAATTTATCTTCAATACACCAAAATGGTCCATTTTCAGATATGTTGTTTATATGTTTTCCGAAATACCAATTATTTAAATTTAATTTTTTTCCTCTTACCATAAATATTGCTGTCTTATGACCAGATGCCAAACTTTCTAAGCCTAAAGTAGAATCAATAGCTACATTAATTTCTGAACTTTCTAAATATTTGTAACTTGTATCTACATTTTTCTTAGGAAGAAAAATAAAATCATCTTTAATAATTTCCTGGTAGAACTCTTTTTCTTCCTTCGCAAAATTTAAATTGCTTCCACAAATCTTAAATATAAATTTATTTTCTTTACAATAATTGTTTAAATATGGAAGAATTTTCTTTTCAATTGTAAAAAATTCTTTGATAGATCTATTTAACTTATATTGTGAAATAAATGTAATACAATTTTCTTTTTCTTCTATTTTATTTTTTGAGTAAATATTATTTTTAAATGACCCTATAGATTTGAATTTTGTGTCAATTATATTTTTAAACTCATGTTGCGTAGAAGTTCCAAAACATAAGAAATAATCTGATTTATAAATACGATCTTCTTTTAGCCAGGTTTGCTTACCCAAAATAATTCCATTCTGAATTGATATAAAGACTTTATCATCAGATTCTTTAAGCTGATAAAAGTCAGGATCGTTGTGCATAAAAGTTAATACACATTTAGCTCTAGTTAACTTTATGAATAGACGGTAGTATGGTGTCCAGCTTTTATGGCAAATACAAGAAATAAAGGATAATAGCAAAACAGGTATATTTAGGCTAAAATTTCGGTCGAGTACCACTAAATCATCAGGATAAAAATATCTTTCAAAAATCTCGCTGTTAACTTTTTGGTAAATTACAATATCTTTATACGTGGGAAATAAATAATTTTTTTTTGCGTTTATAAAAATTATAAAAAAACTTTTAATAAATTTTAGACCTATCATTTAATTTAAGTTTTGAATTTCTTATATCCCTTACCGGCCCCTTTTCCATCAATACCTGATCTTTTAACCCAGTTTTCAGGATCTGTTGGATCATTTGTAAAGTCTTCTACTCCCTCACCAGTTTTCTTATAATTTAACCATCTTTTTTTTAGTAATACATCATCCTCAAAAACTTTTTCAGCTATTTTTGAGTCATTAGAATTGTTATAATTTTGATCAATTTCATAATGGAAATTTTTCATATAATTCTTTAATAATAGTTGTGTAAGCATTATGTCTTCTGAGTCTAATTTTTCTCTCCATCTGCCAATTAAATTATTTGGATTAGTATCTGAATAGGAAGAGTGAGTATTCACACTTAGAGCTTCGCCTTTATTGTCAATTAAATTCTCATATTCGATAAGATCATCATAAAATTCCTCCTTTAAAAACTTAAAAATTTTTTTTGTAGTTTTTTCTTTTTGCAAAATTAGCTCTTCATACGAAATTAATAAGTATCTATCACTAGGTAGTTGAGTTTTGTATTTAATTGCACATTGCATAGAATGCATACAATTAAAAATTGTATCCAAATACTGTTTGCCTGGAGCAATAGTCATGTATTTTCTAGATGCTAATACATCTCTTGGATCTCTTATAATATGAATTGCTTGGCTATCTTCATACATTTTCAAAAACTTTGGAATACTTGTCCATTCTAAAACACTCTTTTCACCCCATCGGTTGTTACTGTAGCTAAATAAATTATTCATAATACAAGAATAAATTACCGCATGATCAATATCTTTTTTACTCTTTTCAATATCATTTATGATTTTTTCGCTGTTTAATTTAATTGAGTACCTATCACTCATCCTTTTCTCAATAGACTTTGTAATCTCAATATATTTTGCTGCCTCAATATTTTTTTTTATGACATATCTAAAATAGTTCACTGAATCATATGTGATATCTAATTCAGGATGCTTTCTTAATATGTTACTAACTAAAGTTGTCCCACTTCTGTAAACCCCTGTAATAAATAATGGTTTCATAAAATGATAATTATAATATAACTAGCTTTGAGTAAACTAAATATTTAGTTCCATAACCAAAGCAAAAGAAATGCTTCTAATTAAAAATATATTTAAATTTTTAGATAAAACTGAAAAGACAAGATTCTATTATTTAATGCTAATTGTTTTCATTTCGATGATCCTAGAAACAATAAGTATTGGTGCAATCATACCAGTACTAACATCAGTCTTTAACCAGGGTGTTGAAGAAAAATGGTTTTTTTTAGATAGAATTTTTGTTGAAATGGGTTATGAAGAAAAAAATTCTCAAATTATTTTTGCTGGAATTTTTATGGCGTTAGTTTTTCTTTTAAAAAATATTTTTTTAAGTTATCTGCTATGGTTTCAACAAAAATTTATTTTTGATCTTCAAGCTAATCTTTCTTTCAAAATGTTTAGAGGCTATCTAAATCAAGAATATGAATTTCATCTTTTGAATAATTCTGCTCAACTAATAAGAAATGTAACTACTGAAGTTACTGCTTTTATTACCGTAGTAAATGCATCTGTATTAATTATTGCAGATACGATCATATTTGTTGCGCTGATTATACTTATTACTTATGTTGATTTTTGGATGGCAACGATAGTACTTGGTCTCTTAGCTGGTTCTGGATACTTATTTTATGTAAATATTAAAAAATACAATACTTCTTGGGGTGAGAAAAGACAGCTGCACGAAGGCAAAAGAATCCAATATGTTCAAGAAGGACTGGGTTCAATTAAGAATATAATTCTCTTAGGAAGAATAAATGAGTCTACAGAAAGATATGAAAAAAGTAATAAACTTTACTCTGAAGTAGCAAGAAACCAAGCTGTGGTTCAGCAAGTTCCTAAATTCTTTTTTGAGACATTGGCAATAGTTTTGATAATTTCAGTGATATTATTTTCAATAACTATGAATCATTCAATAAATAGTACACTTTTTACTCTAAGTATTTTTGGTGCAGCTGGCTATAGGCTTATGCCACTGGTGACAAGAATTGTAGCAAATGTACAAACTCTAAGATTTTTCAAGCCTGTTATTCCAATCTTAAATCGTATAGATAGGAATATAATTCAATATAGAGAATCTAAAGATGACAGTATAAATAAAAATCAAATCAATTTTAATAATTTAATTGAAATTAAAAATGTAGATTTTTCTTATAGTGGATCTGATAGAAAAGCATTGACAAATGTAAGTCTTAAAATCCCAAAGGGATCTACAATTGGCATAGAAGGGCCAAGTGGAGCAGGAAAAAGTACCCTAGTTGATATTATTCTAGGTCTACTAAAAACATCTTCAGGTCAAATAATGGTCGATGGCATTGACATAAACAATAATATTTCTTCCTGGCAAAAATTAATTGGTTATGTGCCCCAAACTATTTATTTATCTGATGATACGCTTGCAAGAAATATTGCTTTAGGAATTAAAGATGAAAATATTAATTATAAACTTCTAGATAAAGCAATAAAAGTCTCACAGCTAAATGAGTTACTCAATGAGTTGAAAGATGGATACGATACTTATTTAGGTGAAAGGGGATTAAGGTTATCGGGGGGTCAAAGACAAAGAGTTGGTATTGCAAGAGCTATCTATAATGAACCTGAAGTACTTGTTTTTGATGAGTCAACTAATTCGTTAGATGGAAAAACGGAAAAAGAATTTATGAAAGAAATTTATAACTTACAAAATAACAAAACAATAATCATTATCTCTCATAAAAAATCAATTATAGAAAATTGTGAATATATTTACTCCCTAAATAATGGTAGACTTTCAGAAAATAAGGTATAAATAGAAAATTATTAAATAAAATTTTAAAAAAATGTTATTAGGTATAAGACACGCTGGATTAATTGTAAGTGATATGGAAAGATCTGTTAATTTTTATGTCAATAAAATTGGTTTCCAGGTTCTTCAAGATTTTTGGGATGGAAGCGAAGGAATAAACAATCTTGCTGGAACAAAAGATATGAATGTTCATATGGTAAAAATGAAAAGTCCTGATGGTTCTGTTATTGAACTTTTAAAGTATCATGGTGATGGTGTATCTTATTCCAGAAACTATGAACAACTCTATTCTGTGGGCGAAGCACATATAGCAATTCAAGTTAAAAATGCCAGAGATTTTTATGAACACTGTATCAATAATGAAATTGAAACCCTTTCCGAACCAATCAGATCTAATGAAGGAATAGCAAATGTTTTTTTTATTTTTGATCCAGATAAATACAGAGTTGAAGTGGTTGAAATTATATAGTTTTATTAAATATAAATTAAATAAAGTATGAGTAATAAATTTAGTAGTTCACTTTATCAAAAAAACCTGGATAACTTTAATATACTCCAGAATAAATTATCAAAAATAGAAGCAAGTACTATGCATGGTCAACTTCCTCTAGTATGGGATCATGCTGTGGGTGAGGAAGTTTATGATGAATATGGTAATGTATATACGGATTTTACAAGTGGTATTTTTGTAGCAAATGCTGGTCATTCACATCCAAGAGTTGTAAATGCAATTGTTGAAGCGACTACTAAAGGAGTATTACACACCTATACATACTTAAATAAATATCGGGTATCGTATTTAGAATATTTACTAAAAGTTACTCCTTCAAATTTTGAAAAAGCATTTTTAACTTCAGCAGGTTCTGAAGCTACTGAAGCAGGATTAAAGCTAATGAGACTAGGTGGAATTAAAAAAAATAAGAGAAGAAATGGCATTATATGCTTTCAAGGAGCCTGGCACGGCAGAACTTTAGGAGCACAAGGCATGTCTGGAAATGAAGAACAAAAATCATGGTTCGGATTTAAAGACCCAAATATTCATTTTTTACCTTTCCCTTACCCATGGTTAGAAAAATATAATTCAAATTCAGGAGAGCAATTTATGAAAGATATAAATGAACTCTGCGCTAGGGAAAATATTGAATTAGATAAAGATATTGCTGGATTTATGATTGAAACGTTTCAGGGCTATGGGGCAATTTTTTACCCATCTGAGTATATGCTAGCATTAGATAAGTTGGCCAAGAAAAATGATATTTACATGTGCTTTGATGAGATGCAGTCTGGCTTTGGAAGAACAGGAAAATTATTTGGGTATGAGCATTACAGTGTTACTCCAGATATTATTTGTTGTGGAAAAGGGATAAGCTCAAGCCTGCCATTATCAGCTATATTAACGTCTGCTGAACTTATTGATCTTCCTGGAGCAGGGAATATGAGCTCAACTCACTCAGGAAACCCAATTGCATGCGCGGCAGCTGAGGCATCGTTACGAGTAATAATTGAAGAAGGATTAATTGAGAATTCAGAAAAAATGGGCAAGGTCTTACTTGATGAACTAAATAGATTAAAAAATAAATATAGTAATGTGATTTCTCTTGTTTGTGGGAAAGGTCTTCTTGCAGCTGTACATTTTGGATCTCCTGGGGAACAAAAGGGAGTTGAAATAGCAAATAGACTTTGTTTTGCATGTCTATCAAGAGGGATTTTGCTCGTTAAAACAAATCGAGAAACAATAAAATTTGGACCTCCTCTAAGTATGAAAGAAGATAAAATAGTTAATTCATTCAAAATCATTGATGAGGAATTAAGTAAAATCTTATCTACTTTGTAACTGAAACAATCTCAGTTTATGCCAGATTATTTAAAAACAATATATGATGAAAAATTAGTTCCAAGAACTAACTATCCTCTATTGCTGGCGAATAGATTGATCAATAAATATCAAATTAAAAAAACAGATAAAATTTTAGAAGTTGGATGTGGAAGAGGAGAGGTCTTGCAAGGCTTCAAATCTTTTGGAAGTCATTGTTTTGGCTTAGATCAATCAACGGCTTTCCAAAAAGATTTAGAAAAGAGCGGTATTGAGTTTGTCGAGCATAGTATTGATAATAAATCTTGTATTCCATTCGATGATGAAAGTTTTGATGTAATATTCACTAAAAGCTTTCTTGAGCATGTATTTGATCCTGAACCAATAATATTAGATTTTAAGAGAGTTTTAAAAAAAGGGGGGAAATTGATCAATCTGATCCCCGATTGGGAATCAAATATGAGAATCTACTATGATGATCATACTCACAAGAGGCCATTTACAGTAATGACGTTGCGCGACTTATATCGTATAACGGAATTTAAAGATTATGATGTAGGAACTTTTAGACAGCTGCCTATTACTTGGAAATATAAATCGATTAATTTTTTTTGTTATCTTATTTCACCTTTTATACATCAAAGAGTTAAAAATAATTTTCTTAAATGGTCAAGAGAACTAATGATTGAGAGCGTGGCAATAAAATAACTATAGAAGTGAGTTAACAATTTTAGAAAATCTTTTTTCAAAAAAAGTTATTTCGGCTTTTTGATAATCTTTTAAATTATCGATGTCTGGAACATGTTTGGTCACAAAGGAAATAATTTTGTCACCATGTAAGCTGCCTCTTGTAATATTCTTTGACTTAATTATATCAATTTGTCCATTTGGAATAAGTGCTTCAGAGTAAGATTGTCTAGGCAAATTATAATATTCGCCATTTAAACCTGGAAAATAACCATTTAGAAAACCTTTTTTTTCTCTAAATATTTTCTCTGGAACTAATGAAGTCCTTTCAACAGATCTAAGGGCAGAAGCATGTGGTGTACTTTTTATTTTTTTTATTGCTTTAGTCATTACGTTAATTTCTCTAAGTGGGACAGTAGGACTTAAGTGAACGATATATTCAGGAACTATAAGATTGTTTTCAATATTATAATTTATGAAATGTTTAAAAAATTCTATATCTAAAGAATTATCTCTTGATATTTTTTTTGGCCTTAAAAATGGTGTGCTTGCTCCATATTTTCTCGCAATAGAAGCAATCTTTTCTGAATCAGTCGTAACAATTACGTCAGTTATTCCAGAAGTCATTTTAGCAGCTACAATAGAATATGCGATGAGTGGATGGCCGTGTAAATTTTTAATATTCTTATTTTTTAATCCCTTTGATCCTGCTCTTGCAGGTATTAAGGCAATAAATTTATTTTTCTTAATCTTCATTTCTAAATAATATCTAAAATTTCTATTAGGTCTGTAATTACATAATCTGAAGGATCTTGAATATTTTTGTTATATTCTTGATTTTTTAATATGAATTTTACAGAAGCTGCATTTGCACAAATTAAATCTGACTCCTGATCCCCAATGTAAAAATTTTTTTCTCCTCTTCCAAATTCTTTAAAGTATGAATCAATCATTCCTGTTTTAGGCTTTCTACAACTGCAATTAGATTCTATTGTGCATGGACAAATATACATTATATTATAATCAATTAACTTAAATATTTTATTATTTACTTGTTCAATAAAATTTAAATTTATTATATTTCTTTCAATGTCGGGCTGATTCGTAATGATAATTAAATTATAATTATTTTTAATATATAAATTTGAAAAGACTTCAATTCCTATATTAAATGAAAATTCGTCTAATGATCTTGGTGAAGAAATCTGATCATTTCTTAAAATAATTTTATTAATGACCCCATCTCTATCAAGAAATAAATTATTTTTTTTGTTCGGATTTTTATTTATATATTTTAATTGACACACTATTAAATAGAATAGTTGGCATTTACTGCATCATCATAAAACATCTTTACTGTTTCTAGAGAGTATTTTTCGGGCGACTTTTCAAATAAGGCTATTTTTTTGACAAAAGAAAGTGGCATTGTAATAATATCACATTCACTTTTTTGAGCATTAAATATATCATATACCATTCTTGTACTTGCCCACAATGTTTTGCATTTAGAACTTGAATGAACAAATTTTGATATCTCTTTTGTAATTGGAACAGCATCAATCCCAATATCAAAAAGTCTTCCAGAAAAAATTGAGATAATCGAAGATGTATTTTTTATTTCCTCAATAATGGATACTACTTGTTCAAGAGTAAAAATTGCAGTTATATTCATTTTTATATCTCTTTTTGCAAGTTCTTTTAAAACTGGAAGAGTGTATTCAGCTTTAGTATTTGTAATTGGGATTTTGACATAAACATTGTCAGCTAATGAGTCTAATTTTATCGCCTGGGAAATCATTTCTTCAAAATCATCTGCAATCACTTCTAAAGAAACGGGTTTTGCTTGAATTTTTGATAATATCATCTTGGAATGCTCAATATAATTTTCAGCTTGATTAGATCTAAAAAGTGACGGGTTAAATGTATACCCTGATATGTTCTCATCATTAGATTGATTTAATTCATCTATTTGAGGACCATCCAGGTATATATCAATGTTAAAATTGTTATTCATAAGTTATCTTCTATTAAATCTAATGACTCACAAATGTAGTGAATTATTGCTATATGCGCTTCCTGTATATGTGATGTTTCGTAAGATTTAACTTTAACAAACTTATCTGAGATTTTCTCTAATTCTCCTCCTGTTTTACCTATTATTGAAAATACTTTCAATTTTTTTTCTTTTGCAATATTTGCAGCCATAATTAAGTTTAATGATAATTTTTTTTCTATATCTCCTCCACCTGTTGATATCAAAAATAATATATCACCTTCATTACCCAATGAAATCACTTGTCTTTTAAAGTAAGTATCAAAACCAAAATCATTTCCCCATGCCGTTACCGCAGAGGAGTTATTTCCAAGAGATATAGCTGGGAAACCTTGGCGATTAGAGTTTTTATATGTGCAAGTAAGCTCACCAGCGAAGTGTTCTGCATCTGAATTAGAACCTCCATTACCCGCTATAAGAACCTTTCCTCCATTAATAAATGACTCGTAAATGCCTTCAGTAATAGATCTGATTTGGTCGACTTGTTCATCTAAACTCATGAGCACTGCTGAGCTTGATTTGAAGTAATCTTTAGGGTAAGAAATTTTTTGAAATGACATACTTTAATTTACCAAATACTTCTGCCCCCGTCCATAATTAACAGCTGTCCTGTCATATACGAACTTGCTTTTGAAGAGAGAAAAATAATCGCACCTCTATATTCATCTTTTCGCGCCAGTCGAGACATTGGAACCCTATTAGCTATTTCTTTTAAAAGTTTTTTTGATTGTTTGTTTTTCACTGCACCAGGAACTAGGCAATTTACTCTTATACCCTTATGCGCCCAATAGGTCGCTAAATACCTATTGAGACCTAACATGCCAGCCTTTACTATAGGATAACCAATAGGTTTAAAATTTAAAACGTCACTAATTTTTCCAGTCTTGGAATAAACTCTTTGATCTGGAGCAAGAATAGCTAGGTCAGAAGCAATATTAATTATTATACCTTTTTTTCTTTTAGACATCTCATTTCCAAAGACTTTGGCACACAAAAATGCACCAATCAAACCAACATCGATTTCTTCTCTCAAATACTTAACATCATACTTTTCAACAGTACCAGACTTTTTTTCTAGATTATTCATTTTAGGATCTAGTGCCGCATTATTAATTAATATTTCTACAAAAATTTTATTCTTTTTTAATTTTTGCACTAAAGTATTTAATGCTTTTTCGTCAGTTATATCTACAACATATGTAAGTATCTTAATTTTTTTTTTGAAATTAAGTAATTTTTTCTTAGCTAAAATTAGTTTTGATTTATTTATATCAACAAGAACCAGATTACAGGAAACTGACATTAATGCTACTGCATGCTCATAACCTAAAAGCCCTGCTGCACCAGTAATAAGAGCCGTTTTGTCTTTTAAGTTAAATAAATCTCTCATTAATTTATTTTAGGATGTATTACCCTAGTTCCTTCAAAATCAAATTTCCACTCTAAAATATTAAAGCCATTTTTTTTTGCTTTTTTAATGTACTTTTCTCTCTCATAAGGCACGCACATCATAAAGAATCCACCACCTCCTGCGCCAATAATTTTACCGCCCGGTGACCCAAAATTTTTAAGTTTTTTATATTTAGTATCTAATAAAGTATCACTTACATCATTTGAGAGTTGTCTTTTAATTTCCCAATGTCTGTCCATTAGTAAACCTAGTTTTTGGATGTTACCTGTCCTAAGAGGTTTTAAAGACTGGTTTCCTATTTTTTTAATTTCATGAAATATTTCATAAATTTTCTGATTATCTTTTGTAATACTATTTATAACGGCATCAGAACTTCTTTTTTTTCCAGAAAATAATATTATCAGACTATCTTCCAATCTTTTAATAATTGATGGACGTAAATTTATGTTTGAAACAGTAGTTTTACCTAAATTGTTAACTTTTATTCTTTTTATCCCACCGAAAGATGAAATATATTGATCTTGAGAACCTCCTTTTAATTTTAAAATATTTCTCTCAATCTTATATGCAACTTTAGCAATTTCATTTTTGGATAAATGATATCCTCTCATAACGGACAAACAGTTTACAATTCCTACCATTAAAGAACTTGAGGACCCTAACCCGGTATGAGAGGGAATTGTAGAATAAGTTGCAACTTGTATTTTATTTTTAAATTTAAAATACTTAAGAGCTTCTCTTATTAAATCATGATCAATCTCCCTAACTAGTTTTTTGTAATCTACTGATGTTGTTTGAACCAAAACATCATTGTCCGTTAATCTTTCTGAAGCTGAGATTGTTATGAAATGATTAATTGATGCAGACAATAAATCTCCACCAAATACTTTTGAATAAAATGGAAGATCAGTACCTCCGCCACCTAAAGAAATTCTAAAAGGTGTTGATGTAACTAAAGATTTATATTTTAGATTCATAAATTAAAAAATTTATATTTGACAATAAACTAATATAAGTATTAACAATATAAATATTAAAATAAAATAGCAATCAAAGGTTTAAAATGTCATTCAAAACTAAACATCTTAAAAATCAAATTGGTCCTTATTTTATTGCTGAAATTGGCATTAATCATAATGGTATTGTTGAATTAGCAAAAAAGATGATAGAAGAGTCGAAGAATGCAGGGGCTGATGCTGTAAAATTTCAAAAAAGAGAAATTAGAAATTTAGTAGATCCAAACACAGTAATAGAAACACCAACAGGATATTTAAGTAAAAGTGAAAATGACATCCCTGATGAGAATAAAGCTTTTGGAACTTGGACTTACCCTGATTCTAGACTAGAGTTCGATGATAAAACATATAGAGATTTAATGGCTTTCTCAAAAAATCTAGACCTTGATTTTATTGTAAGCCCATGGGAAGAAAAATCTGTAGACTTTCTAGTTGAAAATGAGGCAAAGGTGATAAAGGTGGCAAGTATTGATGCAATAAATTATCAGTTTATAGAATATATTTCGTCGAAAAACATACCAACAATAGTTAGTACAGGTATGTGCTCTTATGATCAGCTAATTGTTACTCACGATATATTTAAAAAAAACAATTGTCCGATGATATTCTTGCATTGTACCTCAGCCTACCCCTGTCCAATAGAAGATAAAAATCTAAGTGTGATGAATGTAATGAAATCTCTTTTTGGAGAGGATATTGGTTTTTCAGGTCATGGAACTGGAATAGAAGGAACAATGGCAGCAGTTGCTCTTGGAGCAAGTGTTGTAGAAAAGCATGTAACACTTAGTCGAAAAATGAGCGGACCAGATCAAAATGCATCCTTAGAATTTTCAGAGTTTAAACGCCTAGTAGAGTTATCAAATAATGTTGTGAAATCAATGGGAAGCAGTCATAAAAAGCTTAAAGACTCTGAACTTACACTAAAAAGTATTTTAGAAAAAAAATTTATTACTACTAAAAAATTAAATATGGGAGAAACAATTGATGAGAACTCAATTCGTACAGTTGTTACATCTAATAAAAACGGTATTTCCCCGGAAAACTTTTATAAAATCCAAAGTTATAGAGCAAAATCAATAATTGAAAAGGACACTGTTTTATCATTCGATGATCTTGAGTTAATTCATGAAGACTAGACTTGATTTTTTAAAAGAGTTAGCGTTTCCTCTAAAAAATTTTGTTTCTAAATTAGATATAAATGTATCAAGTTATAAGCAAGAAAAAGGATATCTTTGTGAAGAGGATGTTTTAGTTAATAATTTTATTATTGATCAGATATCATCATGCTATCCTAATGACCATATTATAAGTGAAGAAAATCTTAATGAATATCAATTTGATAGAAAAGGATCAGTTTGGATTATTGATCCAATATGTGGAACCACAAATTATCTTAGAGAAATCCCTTTTTTTGCAAATTCAATCAGTTGTATAGATGAGAGTAAATTAATATTTAGCTGTATCTTAGATGTAAATAGATCAGAATTTTTTTTAAATGATGGCAAAAATTCATTTTTAAATAATAATAAAATAAATGTATCCAAAACTAAGAGATTAGAAGAAGCAATAATTTCTATTAATTGTAATCAATCGTCATACAAAAATAACTCTTTAAGCATTGATCGCTTATTCAAAAAATTAAAACCACCTATAACAAGAAGAATTAAAATATTTGAGTCAGCTAATTTAGAGCTTGCTTATGTTGCAGCTGGAAGACTTGATGCATATATAAACCCTGATGACAAGATATGGGATATGGTTGCAGGGTCACAACTAATTAAAAATGCCGGTGGTAGTTTCCATATATTCGAGGGCGATATAAGTAATTTTGGAGAAACCACAAGAGGTATAGTTGGGACTAATGAATATTTGCTCGAACAAATTTTAGAAAAAATTTTACAATAATTGATTTAATTGGTTGCGGGAGTAGGATTTGAACCTACGACCTTCAGGTTATGAGCCTGACGAGCTACCAGACTGCTCCATCCCGCGATAATTATTTATATCTATAAATCCCTTTTGTATTGGAGTCTATTCAAATTTTATTTATATTAAATGAAGAAAATCATAAATGGAAAACTTCATATTTAAATCACTCGAAAAGCTTAAATTAACATCTTTGAAAACTCGCAAACTTTACAATGATAAAACGCGTGATATGGAAAGTATTGAGGTATGGAAAGATGAAGTTAGTGGTGTCATTTATATTGATAGCTTTTACACAGGAAATAAAACATATATAGATGGAGATTACAGAACTGACACTAATTTAGAACTAAAATCAGGTAAACCTGATTTTGAAAATTCTATCGATACTAACAGACGCATTGAAGCTAACCTGAAATTTGTAGCGGGAAAAAAAATTGCAGATTTTGGATGTGGAAACGGAGACTTCTTAAAAAATGTGAAACCATACTGTGAGAGTGTTTTAGGGATAGAGCTCCAGAAAAGCTATATTGATTCACTAAATCAAAATGGAATTGATTGTGTATGTGACTTATCAGAACTTGAAAATTCATCTTTGGAAACAATCGTATCCTTTCATGTAATCGAGCATTTACCAGACCCACTTACAACACTTCAGGAATTAAGGACTAAATTGCGTAGTAAAGGTAAAATAATAATTGAAGTTCCACATGCAAAAGACTTTCTTCTCTCAAATCTTTCAAATGAGGATTTTAAACAATTCACTCTCTGGAGTCAGCATTTAATTCTTCATACCAGAGAATCTTTGTATAGTTTTTTAAAATTTGCTGGATTTAAAAACATAGTTATTAGTGGAATTCAAAGGTACCCTTTGTCTAATCATTTTAACTGGATTGTTAATGGAAAGGCGGCAGGGCATAAATCAATACTATCAATGATAGATACAAATAATTTAAATATTGAATATCAAAATGCTCTATCAAAGATTAATGCGACTGATACATTAATTGCAATAGCAAGCTCTGAGTAAATAAATTTTTTAATCTTGAAAAAATTTTTTTATTGTTAAAGTAACTAATTTTTTAATATATTAATTACACTCTCCATTTGACTTATAGTTAGATGGCTACTTGAAGGAATGCATAGAGAGCTTTTTATTTTTTTTTCAGCATTCATAATATTGAATTTTTGATAATGTTTATATTGATTTTGCAAATGATTTAGTTGCCAGACAGGACGTGTTTGAATTTTATTTTCGTCAAATTTATTAAGAAGTTCAGAAATATTATGCTTATAATTATGTGACAATGTTATGAGATTGAGCCAATAATTATTTTTTGCATAACAAGGAACGCTTGCAAGCTCCAATCCATTTATAGATGAAATCTGATTAAAATAAAAATTTCTTATTTCCTCTTTTCTTTTTAAAACCTCATCTACCATCTCTAGTTGCGCCAGTCCAATAGCAGCATTTATATTAGTAATTCTATAATTGTAACCAACTTCATTGTGAATATATCTAATTGGATCATCCTTAGCCTGACTTACTAAATACAAAGCTTTATCTGCAATATTTTTATCATTAGTTACTATGGCTCCACCACCGCCAGCAGTGATTAATTTATTTGCATTAAAAGAAATACAACCGATCTTTCCAATTGTCCCGGTGTGAAAGCTATTAAACTTTCCTTTTGTATATTTAGTTCCTAAGCTTTCACTTGCATCTTCTAATATTTGAATATTTCTTTCAGAGCATAAGTCGTAAAGTTCATCAAACCATACTGCATTACCCCAGACATGGACTGGAACTATTGCTACAACTCTTTTATTGCTTTTCTTATTATATGAGAATCCATCCTCAAAGTATGTTTCATTTTTTATAAAATTTATGGTTTTTTTTGTATCTAAATTGTAATACTCATCACAATCCATAAAAATTGGTGAAGCATTATTATAAAAAACTGCGTTTATCGTAGCTATGAATGTGAGAGTAGGAACAATAACCTCATCATTCTTTTTAACTCCCATCAACTTTAATGAAATCTGTAATGCTGACGTACCATTGATACAACAAACAACATACTTTGCGCCAACATACTTTGATAATTCATTTTCAAACTTTTCTATAAATGGTCCTGAAGTTGAAATCCAGCCACTTTGAAGGCACTCATCAATATATTCTTTTTCTTTTCCCAAAATTTTGGGTGACGACAATGAAATCATTACATTACCTAATTGAAGTTAATTATTATATGAGGTTATCACAAATTTTTTGTAATTTGAAAATATATAGTAGTGAATTTCGATAATATATTTAATAAATGGAAATTTTACTAATTTTCTCTAAATAAATCTCTTGAATAAACTTTATTGCTTACAAGCTTCAGTTCAGAAGATATTCTGTTAGCTACTATCAAATCAGAACGTGATATAAAATCACTTAAATTTGATACAATATCAATTTGCTTAAATTTTATTTCATCTATAAATGGCTCATAAATAATTATTTCAATCTTTTCTCTTAGTAGTTTTTCTACTATATCTAATACAGCACTTTCACGATAATTATCTGATCCTTTTTTCATTATTAACCGATAGACACCAACAGTCTTAGGTTTCTTTTTTATAATAGATTCAACAATGAAATCTTTTCTAGTATCATTAGACTCTACTACAGCTTTAATGATGTTATTTGGGATTTCTCCAAAATTTGCTAGAAGTTGTTTAGTATCTTTGGGCAAACAATATCCTCCATAGCCAAAAGATGGATTATTATAGTAATTTCCAATTCTTGGGTCTGAACTCACACCGTCAATTATTTTTTCAGTTGAGATATTGTTGATTTCTGAAAAACTATCTAATTCATTGAAAAAAGCTACTCTCATTGCTAGGAATGTATTTGAAAAGAGCTTCACAGCTTCTGCCTCCTTGGAGCTCATATTAAAAAGTAATTTTTCGCTTTTACTCTTTTTCGAACAAGCCAATAACATTTCTCCAAACTTTATTGCTTTCGTGGTAGTATCTCCAACCACAATTCTGGATGGATACAGGTTGTCATATAAAGCTTTGCTTTCTCTTAAAAATTCGGGAGAGAAAATAATTTCTCTTTTTCTATACTTTCTTCTCATCTTATCAGTAAAGCCCAATGGCACTGTAGATTTTATAATTATTGTTGAGTTTGGGTTTAATTTAATACAGTCTGAAATAACTATCTCCACATTTGAAGTATCAAAAGATCCAATTTCTGTGTCATAGTTAGTTGGGGTCGCAACAATAATATAGTCTGCATTTTCGTATGCTTCCTTATTATTTATAGTCGCCTTCAGATCTAACGATTTATCATTTAGATAACTTATCAATTCATCATCATTAATGGGGGAAATGCCTTGATTTATCAAATCAACTTTTTCTTTAGAGATATCGAGCGCTATCACATGATATTTTTGTGACAATAAAGCAGATAAGCTCAGGCCAACGTAGCCTGTTCCCACAACACATATTTTCATAAATAAAGAATACGTTTCAATAAGCTTTTGTAAAGTGACAATAATTTCACGTTTTGTAGACCTGGCAACGTCCTACTCTCCCATGCCTTAAGACAAAGTACCATCGGCGCTGGAGCCCTTAACGTTCGAGTTCGAAATGGG
>MDTB01131708.1_pt1 | contig 20608 bp, 17 predicted proteins | sample 811161 | NCBI WGS metagenome assembly MDTB01 (sample SAMN05326650, study PRJNA326480) | marine metagenome | isolation source: seawater | place: Mediterranean Sea | collected 2009
TCCTCCATCTTCAATGGGGTATGTGGATAGCACATTTTGGCATTGTTATTTTTCTTGTTGGCGCTCTTGGCGATGGTATCTACAAAACTGAGTCTGTTGCGCGCATGCATATTGGGGATAAGATTTTCTTAGGATCTGATAGTGCAGAGCTTCAAGCTATTTCCACGAGAAATGGCAGCAATTATGAAGCACTAGTTGCCACATTGAAACTTTCTGATAGTGATAATAAGCAGATCGGTATTTTATATCCAGAGAAACGAATTTACCCAGTTGAAAGACAAACAACAACTGAAGCTGCCATTCGTCAAACAGTGACCGCCGATTATTATGCTGTCCTAGGCGATGGTAATAATGCAGATGGCTATACTATCAGACTCTATCACAAGCCTTTTGTGTCCTGGATTTGGCTAGGCGTTATTATGATGGCATCAGGCGTTGCAATATCTATCATGATACAGCGATTAAAACCTAAACAAACACATACGGCGTTAACAACATGAATGTTCGTTATATCCTGCCAGTTGGAATTTTCTGTGTAATTGCCCTTATTTCTGGGGTTGCAATGATATCAATATTGAATGGTGATCTAAACAGAACCCAGCTTCCCTCCCCACTAATCGGCAAAAAAGCGCCTGAACTCGTTTTGACCTCCTATGTAAGAAGTCAGGCCTCTTCCGATGCCGCCTTAGATTTTAAACAGATGATTGGAGATAAGCCTTTTATTATAAATTATTTTGCGAGTTGGTGCGCACCTTGCCAGAAAGAAATTCCGTTTCTGGAGAAATTATCTCAAAAAGTTTCGGTTATCGGGGTTGCCTACAAGGATAAACCTGATGCATTGGCAATTTTTTTAGAACGTTTTGGCAATCCATTCCTGCATGTAGGGCTTGATAATGATGGAAAAACGGCGATTAACTGGGGTGTGTATGGCATTCCAGAAACATTTCTTATCTCTGATGAAGGCGTAATAATAATCCGACATGCGGGTGAGATTACGCATGATGTTTATCGCTCTGTATTCCTGCCCAAAATTGAAGAGATGATGCAATGAGAGGTGTATTCGGCGCCAATAAATCCACTATCACCCAACTTATCGCTGTCCTAATTGGTGTGGTAATAGTGATTAACCTATGCTCGCCGCTTATTCTTAAAAACGCTTTTGCGATTACAGCCGAAGAAGTGCTGGAAGACCCTATTCTTGAAAAAAGGGCGCGCACTATATCTGCTGGTCTCAGATGCCTTGTCTGTCAAAACCAGTCAATTGATGATTCAGATGCAGAGCTTGCGATAGATTTAAGAAAGCAAGTGCGCGATTATTTAAAACAAGATATGAGCGATAAGGCGATTTTTCTGGCATTGAGAGATAAATATGGCGAATTCGTTTTATTATCACCACAAATTCAGCCTGCTACTTATTTATTATGGATTGCACCTCTGGCAATTCTTGGCATAGGATTGTTGTTAATGGCGAATTTATTCTTTGCTCCCAAAAAAAATAATCGTGAGCCTTTATTACAAAATATTAAATCCTCTGGATTAGAAGCTGTCTTGCCTTCAGGCAAAAAAAAGAAGAAGAACGAGACAGGAGAAGCTCAAATTCCAGCTATAATCAAAATCACCTTTCCTGTATCTGTGTTAATTCTAAGCGTTGCTATTTATCTTAGCTTGGGACGGCCAGACCTCAATGACCAGCCGCTTGCGGAACGAAGCGAGATGCGAGCAGCCGCGAAAAAAGAAACAAAGGAGAAGCAAATTGCGGCTCTTAACTCCTTTAACCAAGCTAAGATCCATGTCGAGAAAAACCCTGAAAGTTTATCAGCGCAATTCATGTTAGCGGCAACCGCTTCACAAATTGGCTCAATAGAAGATGAAGTTAAAGCTCTTGAAAAATCATTATCACTAAGTGGGGGTGATGCCCGAATAAAATCCCAACTTGCTGAAGCACTTACAAGACAGGCAGATGGGCAAGTAACAAAAGCTGCATCTAGCCTGATTTCACAAGCATTGCAAAGCAACCCCGAAAATATACGTGCTCTTTATTTAAGAGGCCTAGAATTATTTCAAAAAGGTGATATGGGGGATGCAATAATTACATGGCAATCCACAGCAAACCTGATTCTTCCAGACTCGCCCCTAGCGGATATATTAAAATCCGATATTGCAAAAGCTGCAAAATCAAATGGGGTGGACATCCCAAAAATTGAATTTGCAAGCTTACCAAAAATTAATATGCGAAATTCAGCGAGTAATAATGCGCTGATAGATGTAAATCCAACATTATTCGAAGAACAGCGCTCACAATTTTCTAATCTATCTGAAATAGAACAAGCCCAATTTATCCAACAAATGGTCACACGTCTTTCCAATAGGTTAGAACAACAGCCAGAAAATTTTTATGGATGGCTTCAATTAGCTAACGTGCATATCTCAATGGAAGATTTTACTTCTGCAAGTAATGCGCTTGCATCTGCAGCCAAAGCTGTTAAATCCGATCAGCAAAGAATAGAACTGATAGAAGCTGCCCTTCTATCACAAATCTCGCTATCATTAACTCAGTTGGTTAAAAATCAATTAGCTCTGCTTCCAGATGCTTTTAAACAATCCAATTCCATAAAGTTTCTAGAAGGAGAATACTGGCGACAAATCGGAGATAATAAAACAGCGACCAGGCTATGGTCAGAAATATTAAATCAAATTCCAGCTAATTCGCAACAAGCGCAAACTTTAAAACAATTAATAGCTGAACTGACAAAGTGAAATGCTAAATAATATCCAACTCATCGCTTTTGAAAGTAAACATATCTCTTTTATTTAGCCAACAAATGCCTTTTCCACGACATACTGGCCCGGCTTTGAATTCGCACCCTCAACAAGTCCAAATTGCTCACAAATTTCTTTCATATCTGTATTCATCGCCATCGAGCCACAAATCATTACTCTATCCTGTTCAGGTGAAAATGGCATGGTGGACAATAAGGAAAATAGTTCTCCGTTGCGAATTAAGTCCGTTGCTCTTCCAGTTATTTCAGAGTTTTCGCGCGTTGTAGATGGCAAATATGAGAGCTGTTTCAGCGCAAACTCGCCTATCAGTGGATCCTTCCTTGTAGTTTTAACTAGCTCTTTTCCATAGGCTAGCTCTGCTATATCTCTGCATGTATGTACTAATATAACGTGCTCATACTTCTCATATAATTCAGGGTCTCTTATAAGAGAGGCAAAAGGTGCAATGCCCGTTCCTGTGGCAATCATATAGATGCGCTTTCCAGGGATTAACGCATCCAACACTAATGTTCCGACAGGCTTCTTCCGCATGATTATAAAATCATCGATTTGTATATTCTGTAATTTTGAAGTAAGAGGACCATCCGGTACTTTTATCGAGTAAAATCCCAACTTTTCATCCCAGCTAGGCGAGGCAACTGAATAAGCCCTCAATAAAGGTTTACCTCTATCATCAAGATGGCCAAGCATTATGAATTCTCCAGAGCGAAATCTAAAACTAGCTGGTCGTTCCACCGAAAAAGAAAATAATCTATCGGTCCAATGCCTCACCTCTAATATTCTAACAGCATCATCTGTCTGTAGAGTAACTGTAAATGATGTCATCTAACCTATCCTCATCTTGCTATAAGGCAAATATCTCTAACCATAAAAAGAACGGTAGCATGATTAGGCAATGATATACCTCTTATTTTTAATTTGCACTCTTGAGATTCAATCTTTCTACATTTCAGTTCATTTACGTCAATTACTTAAAATTGCAACATCATTTCATATTCTATATTCAGCCTTGATATTTCTGAGAGCACACATTCTAACTAGCTCCGATTGGGAAGTAAATAAATTTAGTATTGACTAACTATATAAGTGTATTATCTTTTATATTAAAGATAGTAAATTAGTATGTCAGCAGGAAATAGCATGGCTGATGCTTCATTAAGGCCCATCCACCGCAATCCGATGTCAAGTCAGAGATTAGTGATATCCGTTTTTATCTTGTTTGTGATTGGATACGGTCTTTTAAATCACGAATTTGGTGAAATAATAATAGCATCAATTGCTGATGCTTATATACAAGTAACGTCGTTTGTTGCCGCTACGCTATTTTTATTTTATGGGGTTGAGCGGCTATTCAAAACCGATATCACTAAAAAATTATCTGAGTCTGGAAATCTTCAGGTATTTTTTGCGGCCCTGCTCGGCGCGTTGCCTGGCTGCGGTGGCGCTATAATTGTCGTTACCCGTTATGTTTCCGGGTCGCTTAGTTTCGGCTCAGTGCTTGCGACACTTACAGCAACAATGGGTGATGCTGCGTTCTTGCTTATAGCCAAAGAGCCAACCACTGGTCTATTTATTATGGCACTAGGGCTTTTTGTCGGAACGATTTCTGGATATGCAGTGGATAAGATACATGGAAAAGACTTTTTAAGGCCTCAAGTATCTCCTAAATTGTCAGTTGATATTGATCACGCTAGCAGGCAGTCAAATTCACCTATTTTAATACGAATTTGGGTGATACTTATCATACCTGGCATTGCATTTGGTATTCTTGCTGCTTTTCAAGTAGATATAGACGAATTATTGGCTAACCCCTTTATAATCAGGCCGGGAACCTACTTGGGCTTTATTGGCGGGCTTTTTTGCTTATTTTTATGGGTAGCACCCACTATTTTGAAAGGTAGCACTCGAAACAAAAATGAAATCCCTGCCTATTTAAGAAATACGATTGCTGATACAAACTTTGTGACTGCCTGGGTTGTTTTCGCATTCCTGATTTTCGAAATCTGGATGTTTAGCTTTGATATCGACATTGAAAGTTTGTTTAGCGGTTTTACTTTTTATCTTCCTCTGATTGCCGTTGCGTTTGGTCTTGCTCCTGGCTGCGGACCGCAGGTAATTGTAACAATAATGTATATCGCAGGTATTATTCCTTTATCTGCACAGATTGGAAATGCAATTAGCAATGATGGGGATGCCTTATTCCCCGCAATCGCAATTGCACCAAAAACGGCGTTGGTTGCAACTTTGTACTCGACCATCCCTGCCCTTATCTTTAGCTATGGATGGTTTTTTATCTTTGAATAGCGTCCGGTTAAAAAAAAACTGTATTACATTGTAGTCTTACCGCATTAGAAACTTTATGATATTGTTCTGTTTCAAGTTGGTTCAACTATACATCACTGAAAAGTGGAACAAGCAAGATGAGCAAACAAACACACTATACGCTGTGGGAGACCATGGCAAAGGCAGAATATAAAAGTAGACCTGAAAAAATTTCAGGAAAAATTAGTTTAGACGGTATTGAGATAAAGCCACTTTTTACAAAAGATGATTTGAAAGCATGTGATCATCTTGAAAATTTCCCAGGACAAACTCCTTTTACTCGCGGGCCAAAAGCAACCATGTACACAGGTAGGCCATGGACAATTCGCCAATATGCTGGTTTTTCAACTGCAGAGGAGTCTAACTTATTTTTTAAACAAGCGCTTGCAGGAGGTCAGAGAGGCCTCTCAGTTGCGTTTGATTTAGCAACGCATCGAGGCTATGACTCAAACCACCCAAGAGTATCAGGGGATGTGGGCAAAGCGGGAGTTGCGATTGACACAGTTGAGGATATGAAGCGGCTATTTACAGACATCCCACTTAATAAAATGTCAGTTTCAATGACGATGAATGGGGCCGTTCTGCCAATTTTGGCTAGCTTTATCGTCGCAGGCGAAGAACAGGGCGTACCAGCAAAAGACCTTTCTGGTACCATTCAAAACGATATTCTTAAAGAGTTCATGGTACGAAATACCTACATTTACCCGCCAGAGCCCTCTATGCGGATTGTATCTGATATTATTGCTCACACTGCTTCTGAAATGCCCAAGTTTAATTCTATTTCCATTTCCGGCTATCATATGCAAGAAGCAGGTGCAAACTTGGTACAAGAACTCGCCTTTACTCTTGCTGATGGCCTAGAATATGTAAAAGCGGCAAATGAACGAGGACTAGATGTAGATCAATTTGCACCGCGATTATCTTTTTTCTTTGCGATTGGCATGAACTTTTTTGCGGAAACAGCCAAATTAAGGGCAGCACGTACCCTTTGGGCGAGTTGGATGTCGCGTTTATTTAATCCCAAAGATACTAAATCACTGATGCTTCGCACTCATTGTCAGACAAGTGGTGCAAGCCTGACAGAGCAGGACCCTTATAATAATATTGTCAGGACAACTATTGAAGCAATGGCAGCAACGCTTGGCGGCACGCAGTCACTGCACACAAACTCATTTGACGAGGCGATTGCCCTACCCTCCGAATTTTCCGCAAAAATAGCTAGAAACACACAACTTATTCTACAACATGAGGCTGGATTAACAGATACAATAGATCCACTTGCAGGTTCTTATTACGTTGAAAATCTAACATCACAGCTTATATCAAAGGCCAATATACTGATTGAGGAAATAATGGATATGGGCGGAATGACTATTGCCGTCCAGCAAGGATTTCCAAAAAGAGAGATTGAAAAAATTGCCACAAAAAAGCAAGCACTCATTGATTCAGGTCAACAGGTGATTGTAGGCGTGAATAAATATCAGTCGGAAAATGAGCCTGAAATTGATGTCCGCACAATTGATAATTCCTCTGTAAGAAATGCACAAATCAAACAAATATCTAAAGTTAAATCAGCTCGGGATGATAACGCTGTTGCAGTTACGCTCGGTAACATTAAAGAGGCCGCCAAAACAGGGGAGAATAATTTGTTATCGCTTACAATAGAGGCCATGCGTGCAAGAGCGACTGTAGGAGAGGTGTCTGATACATTAAGTGATGTTTATACACGCCATCGAGGTGTAAGCGAAGTGGTACGAGATATATATACCGATGCATACGGCAATGCAGAGGAGTTAAAGCCTATTTATGCAGCTATTAGTCAATTTAAGTCGGAGACGAATAATGCACCCGTATTGTATCTTGCCAAACTGGGGCAAGATGGACATGACAGGGGTGCTAAAATAATAGCAAGCGCTTTTGCTGATTTTGGGTATGATGTTATCGCAGGTGACTTGTTTGAAACGCCACAAGAAGCAGCGGAAAGCGCTATTTCAAAAAACGTACATGTTATTGGCGTTTCATCTCTTGCGGCTGGTCACAAAACGCTTATTCCAGAATTAATAAACCATCTAAAAGAAAAAAAAGCGGAAGATATACTTGTTATCTGTGGAGGGGTGATCCCGCAACAAGATTACGAATTTTTATATGAAGCTGGTGTTGCAAAAATTTTTGGGCCTGGAACAGCTGTTAGTGACGCTGCGCTTGAGACGACTAACGCTGTGATTAGCAATAATCGACGCACTCATAATTACCGACAAGCACGCTTATCTGGCGAATAGGCATACGACAGCAATATTACCCAAAACAAGCAACATTTAGAATATTTTTAACATCCAATAGTTTTATTTTTATTTGGCCTTTCGATGAATGGAGCAAATGAGACTTTATTTTTTTAGATAAATGAACCCTTGAACAACGCTGAAAGCTCTCTTACATAAATAGGTAGATTTTGAAAATATATCTCTCGTATCATTTGCCATAATAAGGGATTTCTCGGCAAGATATCAATTAGCAAGATTTTCAAGGCTTAATTATCAGCTGGTAAGCGTTCGTATATGTGACGCCATGCAAACAAAAAAAAACAGATACTTATTTTGTAGTTTGCAGCACACTCGATTAATCAAAGGACAACAAATATGGATGTCAACAACTTCACAGCAATTGCTCGTTCTGCTCTAACTGAAGCGCAGAATTATGCCCTCGCACATTCTAATCCCAGTCTAACAGATATGCATCTTTTATCCGCCTTGCTCAAAAATGACGCGGTATCTTTTCCCAAATTACTAAATCGGTCCGGCGTTGACCTGATAAAGTTAACCAGCGCTGTCTATCAAGCACAAGAGAAGCTACCCGAGATACAATCTGAGACTACCGAAATAAAACTTCAAATTGACCAAACTCTTGCAAAAATTCTGGCAAAAGCCGAACAATGGTCAAAGCAAAGAGGAGACAGCTTCATCGCAAGTGATGCTCTTTTACTTGCAATAGCAGAATCAAATGGTTCAGCTGGGAAGCTCTTAAAACAACATAATCTGAATGTTCAAGCCTTAAAAAAAGAAATCGAAACACTACGTCAGGGCCGTAATATACAGAGTGATGCAGGCGAAGAATTGTTCGAAAGCCTAACTAAATATGCCCGCGACCTAACAAACGACGCTATGCAGGGTAGGCTAGATCCTGTTATCGGACGTGATGAAGAGGTCAGGCGAACCATTCAAATTCTAGCAAGGCGAACCAAAAACAACCCAATTTTAATTGGTGAGCCAGGTGTTGGTAAAACCGCTATTGCAGAAGGGCTGGCTCAGCGTATTGTTTCTGGGGATGTTCCAGAGGCATTATCAAAAAAGTCTATTCTGGCACTTGATATGGGTGCATTGGTAGCTGGCGCAAAATACAGAGGGGAGTTTGAAGAGCGTTTAAAGTCGGTTGTTAGTGAGGTCCAGTCACGTGACGGAGAAGTAATTTTATTTATTGACGAGATGCATCAGCTTGTAGGAGCTGGCAAAACCGATGGTGCGATGGATGCATCAAACTTGTTGAAACCCGCACTAGCCCGAGGCGAATTGCATTGCATTGGCGCAACAACATTAAATGAATACAGAACCTATATAGAAAAGGATACCGCGCTAGCCCGACGTTTTCAGCCGGTATATGTAGGTGAGCCGACGGTAGAAGATAGTATTTTTATATTACGCGGTCTTAAAGAAAAATACGAAGCGCATCACGGAATTCGTATCACTGATGAAGCGCTTGTAGCAGCTGCAAAATCATCTGACCGCTATATTAATGATCGGTTTCTGCCAGATAAAGCAATAGACGTAACAGATGAAGCAGCTAGCTTAATGCGAATGCAATCAGACAGTAAGCCGGAAGCGCTAGATGCGATTGACAGGTCCATATTGCAGCTTAAAATTGAACAGGCAGCATTACAAAAGGAAACAGATACCAACAACTCGAATGATAGATTAGAGCAAATTTTAGACGAACTCAGGCATCTTGAAATCGAATCACAAGAGTTAACCAAAAAATGGCAAACTGTTAAAACAAAATCAGAAGAAGTTAAGCAGCTGCAACTTAAAATAGAAGATGCTCGCCATCTTCTGGAAGTATCACAGCGCAACGGCGATCTTGAAAAAGCAGCTGAACTTACCTACTCAATCCTACCTAGGTTAACGTATGAATTAGATGTATCTAAAAAAGCATTTGAGGAAAGTGACTCTATAGGACAACAGGTAGAAAGCCGTCATATCGCACTTATTATTAGCCAGTGGACAGGAATACCTGTCTCAAAAATGTTGACTGGCGAAGAAGAAAAACTGCTTGATATGGAAATTCAGATGGCAAATCAAGTCGTTGGACAGGAAGAGGCTATTTCTGCTATCGCAAATGCTATAAGACGGTCACGCTCCGGATTAAGTGACCCTAACCTTCCACTTGGTAGCTTTCTGATGCTAGGCCCAACCGGAGTTGGAAAAACAGAACTTGCAAAGGCACTAGCTGTATTTTTGTTCGACAAGAAAGACGCGATTTTGCGCCTTGATATGTCAGAATATATGGAAAAGCATTCTGTCTCGAGGCTTATAGGTGCCCCGCCCGGCTATGTGGGGTATGAAGAAGGAGGCAGCCTAACAGAAGTTGTAAGGCGTCGTCCCTACCAAATCATTTTGTTCGACGAGGTTGAAAAAGCACATCCAGACATTTTCAACATTCTGCTTCAGGTGCTTGATGAGGGCAAGCTGACAGACAGTCAGGGTCATAACGTTGATTTCCGCAACACACTGATTTTGTTAACCTCTAATCTTGGTGCGGAACATCTACTTGATCTTGAAGAATCAGAGCCAGTTGAAAAAGTACGGGAGAAGGTAATGTCTGAGGTCGGCTCTGCGTTTAGACCAGAGTTTCTTAACAGGTTAGAAGCTATTTTACTATTTCAGCGCCTATCGAGAGACAGCATGGAAAAAATTGTTGAGATTCAACTTACAGAACTTCAAGAAAGGTTATTGGAACGCTATATCACGCTAGGGGTTTCAGATGCTGCAAAAGCTTGGCTTGGAGCAAAGGGATATGAGCCACATTATGGTGCGCGGCCCCTGAGGCGTCAGATACAGTTGCACATTCAAAATCCTTTAGCTGAGGACTTAATTGCGGGTAAATACTCTGATGGCGATTCTATTTTTGTAGATATCTCAGATATAAACGATGGTCTGATTTTTCACAAAAATACAGACTTAGCAAACGCTAATTTATAATTAAACTAATTAGGTTTGAACAATAAAAAAGCATTTTACCTCTTATATTTTTATTGCCTATCTATGAGTTGTGCTTAACGTAGATTTCTGTCTTTTGTAAACAAGCATAGTACTTAAAAATGGCGCTGAATTATACTATCAGACTGGCGATATAGACTTATCTAACTACAGCGGTGAGGTGAGTGGAGTAACTTATTATTCCCCTGATGGAGAAATTTTTACTGCTGAAAATGTTCTCGTTCAAACTAACAACGATACTCAAGATGGAAATTCCAAAAATAAAAATTCACCAAATAAAAAAATGATGTATAAACTCGTTGAAATCCATAAGCTTGAGATTACATTTGACCAACAGTCCTATAACTTGTCAGCTGACTAAGTAAACCTTCGTGATTTCCCGCATAGCTTAATTTTCCAACTATTCGGGGAAAGCGAAGATACTTATTTTAATGAAAATTTTCTTACCAATCTTGAATAAGCCGTTCATTTTTAACGTAATGACATTTTTTCAGAAACGGAGAATATGAAGGATGAAATTTATTCTATTTCCAATAGTCCGGCGAAGGCTCGGTATTTGGTCAATCTTGATCTTATTATTGAAAACTCGTGCCTAACCCCGATTGGGGATTCTGAGATTGGAACTAATTTGGCGTCACCCTGTCGGATTTAGGATTGCATTCCAAACTCTCTAACTCTAGGCTAATTGACTATCAAAGCGCCGCAGAAAATTTAAGAAATTTTTTAGTTACAAATATGCCCGCTAATGGAACACTCTCAATACCAATAACGACATTTGCGTATAACGGCGGAAGACTCACACTATTATTTCAGCCAAGAAAGGCTAAGCCCATTGATTTCATGACAAGCATGCTCTTCTTTCCAGACCTAATTGTTGAAGAATTCACTATTTCGTCTGCGCATCATCCATAATTGAAGATGCCATAACCCGTGTCATGCGTTTGGAAAATTCTGTTAGGTCGGAAGGCATTCTGCCCTCAAGAATTTGCAACTGATCAAATAGCAAATAGGATGCGTCATTAATAAGATCACTCTCCTTGCTACCAGATTTTGCATCTGCCATTTTGTTTAATGCCGTTACTAAATCATGGTCTGGGTTTAATTCCAGAATTCGTGGCACTCCTTTAAAATCTTTGTTATGCGCTTTCATTAAACGCTCCATTTGGATATCCATTCCATTCTCGTCAGCTACCAAACAAGCCGGGCTTTCGGTAAGCGTTGATGATAAACGGACATCTGCAATTTGTTCACCTAAATTAGTTTTAATGCGGGCGACTAACATATCAAATTTGGACGGGTCTGCTTTTTTCTTCTCAACATCTTTTTGCTCAAATTTATTCAGATCAAGAGTGCCTCTGCTTGCAGACTTAAACTTTTTACCCTCAAAATCTGAAACTAATGGGATCCAAAACTCATCGATTGGATCGTTTAAAACAATTACATCAATATCACGCGCTTTAAATCCTTCAATGTGTGGGCTAATTTCTGCCTGCTCTACTGTTTCTGAAGAAAGATAATATATTTCTTCTTGCTGTTCTTTCATCTCAGAAGCATATTCTGCAAGACTAATGTAGCCGCCTTTTCTGCATGAATAAAACCGGCATAATTCAAGGATTCTTTCTCTGAAATTTGCATCCTCATACAAACCTTCTTTGACGACCAAGCCAAAATCTAGCCAGAATTTTTCATATTCCTCCTGATTTTTTCCTGCCTGTTTTTTTAACTCAGACAATACACGTCTGATAATCGATTTCTTAATTTTATTTATAGCAGGAACTTGTTGCAGCATTTCTCTACTAACATTTAAATCCAGGTCGGGCGTATCCACAACGCCGCGCACGAATCGAAGCCAATTTGGAACTAGATCCTCACATTCATCAGATATGAAAACCCGATTTATGTATAGTTGTAAACGTGATTTACGCTCCGGATTAAATAAATCTACCGGGCGCGTACTGGGCACGAATAATAGGCTGGTGAAGTTTGTAACCCCCTCGGTAACATTATGCATAGTTAGATAAGGAGTATCATAAGCAGCGCTTGCTTGCTGATAGAAGGAGGTATATTGCTCTTTAGTGATTTCTGACTTTGGTCTCGTCCAGATTGCTGAAGCGCTATTTAGCATAGTGCTCTCTTCTGCACTCTGCCAATATATTGGGGCGGACAGATGGTCAGAATATTTCTTGACCATATAGGAGATTCTCTGTTCTTCTAAAAATTCCTTTGCATCTTTTTTCAAGTGAAGGATGATGTCGGTTCCAGCCTCGCTACGTTCAGAATCATCAAGGCTGAACCCTGTTTTTCCATCCGAATGCCATCTAAAGGCTTTATCGCTAGCAGCTTTTTTGGAAATAACATCCACGGTCTCAGCAACCATGAATGCAGCATAAAAACCAACTCCAAATTGCCCTATAAGAGAAATATTGCTATCGTCATTTTCCTTTGATGCCTCAAGCTGTTTTATAAAATTCTGAGTGCCAGAGCGTGCAATTGTGCCAAGCGATGAAACCATATCATCTGAGGACATTCCTATGCCGTTATCTGAAATGATAAGCGTTTTTGCCTTTTTATCGGATTTTATGTGAATCTGTAGTTCCTGCTCAGCTTGATATGATTGGTCAGTGGCTGCTAGAAACCGCCTTTTATCAAGCGCGTCTGACGTATTTGATATTAGTTCCCGCAGAAATATTTCGCGATTGGAATAAAGCGAGTGAATAACGATATCTAATATTTTACTGGTATCTGCTTCAAAAGCTCTATTTTCAATGGTCATTTTTACGGAATTCCTCTATTTTTTTAAATTTGCATAAGATTTTAAGCCAAAAATGGACCAGGCTGATTTGCATTTAGGCATCGTGGACATAGGTTTCAAGAGTTATGGTATTTAGTATATGGATTTTTACGGACACTTGAGAAAGGGAAATGCACTTTCGTTAGTTTTTAACTGATTATAGAAGAAAAATGAGTGATAAAATTTACAAAATCTGTCAGTTTCAAGAATGGCAAGCAGCCTGCATTAAAAGGGTTTATGCTGGCTCGCAGGTTGACTTAAAAGATGGCTTTATACATTTTTCGACTCAGCAACAGCTTAGTGTAACAGCGAGAAAACATTTTCATGGTCAAAAAAATCTAATTCTTATTGAAATTGATATGCGAAACTTAGATCTAACTTGGGAACGTTCCAGAGGCGGCGAACTATTCCCTCATTTATATCATGCACTACCAATTACGGGATCGGAAAAAACCTGGCTCCTTGCGCTTGATGCGAATAGCTCGCTTGTGCTACCATTTTGATTAAAAAAAATGGTACGTAGGAAAACGAGAACGTGGCAATCCTATTCGCCAGCGCAAGATTTTCAGTAGAATATTAAATAATTTTTGCCAAACGACTATACAGTAAAATTAAATTCCAATTAGGACCAAAATGTCTACAAAGAAACGATTAATTGAGAAGTTCAATCATTTTCTTAATTCCTATTATCAGGACAATAGTGGTTTAATGAAAGAACTGGCCCATAAACAAAATCCTGATTTGCTTGTGATTGCTTGTTCTGATAGCAGAATAGACCCAGCAATTTTGTTTGATATGAAGCCGGGAGAAATTTTTAGTGTTCGTAATGTTGCTAACATAGTACCTGCGTTTAATGCAGAAACTGAAAACCACAGCGTATGGGCGGCAATCGAGTATGCTATTTTTGGACTAAACATAAAATCAATATTGGTTCTTGGTCACTCGAATTGTGGCGGCGTAAATTTTTTATCAAATCTTATTCGTGAAAATGACACTGGCTCATTTTATCACTTACCAATTTGGGTCAGAAACGCTGCATCTGACGAATTCTCTTCGCTTTGTCACTCGCATGCTCAAGAGCATGATAGCGGGCTATTGGAAAAAGAAAATATCATGCATTCCATTCGTAACCTGAAAGCCTGCCCATGGATAGAGGAGAGATTAACTAATAAGATTCTGGCGATAAACGGCTTCAGGTTTGATATCAAAAACGGTGCTCTCGAGACTGTTTATTCCTCCGAAGAAAATTAGGGATGGAAGCACTAGATTGGGGCACGCTCGTCATTATCTGCATAGCTGGCGCACTATCTCCTGGCCCTAGTTTACTTGTAATTATATCTATCACTACAAGATATGGAACTTTGGCTGGTATACTTGGCGCAACAGGACACGGGCTTGCAATTTTTGTTTACGCTATCACCACGGCGTTCGGTGTTAGCTTGCTTTCAAGTGCCGCCAATCACCTATTTTTTTATGTTCAGATATTAGGAGCCTTTCTTCTTTTATGGATGGGCTTATCGATGCTGATTTCTGCAAGCAAAACATCACCTGTTTCAAAAAACTTTTACGTACCGAGGAAACTTGGCTTTGCATTTATGGACGGGTTTCTCATAGGTATTCTTAATCCAAAAATTGCTGCTTTTTTTGCCTCTCTATTTAGCCAATTTGTTATCCCCTCACAACCATTATCAACAAGTATTGTGATGGCAACATCAGCCAGCTTAATAGATTTTGCTGCTTATTGCATAGCGGCGCTGGTCGCAAATACGATACTAGTAAAACATTTGTTTTTAAATTATGCTCGCGTCCGAGATTGCATATTTGGACTTTTACTTTTGTTCTTAGCCCTATCCGTTATCTACAACAGTTTTTTGTAATTTTAATTTAGGTTTGTATCAGTCTAATGTCTCCAATTAGCCCCTCTTTCTCACCAAAAACTTTAAGAGAGAACCTGCGCTCCCCTTTGGGATTTTTAATTCTCGTATCTTTCGCTATGCCCATTGCGATGTCCGGTTGGTTAGCTTTGTTAAATAATTTTGTTGTGGAAAAAGCTAATTTTACAGGCTCAGAAATCGGTTGGCTGCATACTGTCAGGGAAATTCCAGGCTTTTTAACATTCACCATTGTATTTATTCTTTTTTTTATACGTGAGCAAAGGTTAATTATTTTTTCACTGATAACGTTAGGTTTTTCAGTCGCCCTAGTTGGGCATTTCCCCTTTTTCTCGGGGCTTATGATAACTACTTTAATAAGTTCAATTGGATTTCATTATTTTGAAGCCGCACAACAAACTTTACAACTACAATGGCTTGACAAAAAAAAGGCTCCTCAAATTCTTGGCTGGTTATTAGCTTCATCTTCTTTAGCTTCTTTAATCACATTTGGCTTGGTAGCCGTGATGTATTCTTATTTTGAACCGACATATAAACAAGTTTATTATGTATGCGGTACAATGACAGTTTTACTTGCAACGTTTGCTTTTTTCTTTTGGCCTAAATTTCCTACCTCCGAACAACAGAAAAAAAGAATAGTCGTAAAAAAAGCCTATTGGCTTTATTACATTTTACAATTTGTTTGTGGCGCAAGACGACAAATATTTTCAGTTTTTGCAGCATTCATGCTCGTTGAAAAATTTGGTTTAGAGGTTCACCAGGTTAGTTGGCTTTTACTTTTAAATTTTTCTATAAACATCCTATTTGGTCCATTCGTTGGTTGGTTGATAGGACGTATTGGTGAAAAGTGGACTTTGATAACAGAATATTCAGGACTTACTCTTGTATTTTTCTCTTATAGCTTAATTTATTTTTTAGATTTCCCAGCTTGGATTGCAGCCGCTTTATACATAATTGATCATCTTTTCTATGCATTGATGATTGCTCAAAAAACTTATTTACAAAAAATCGCACTGTCTGAAGATTTAGCCCCAACAACCGCTGTTGCGTTTACAATCAATCATATCGCAGCAGTTTTTTTACCCGTTGTTTTAGGTTATGTATGGATAATATCCCCACCATTGGTTTTTATATTAGCGACATTTTTAGCTTTATCATCTTTGATTTTATCTTTTGCTATTCCTAAAAACCCTTCCCCAGGTTATGAGACAATATTTTCTGGGAAATATAGAATTTAAAGTTATTATTCTGAATTACTATCTAATAAAAACTTAAATTAAGCCCGTTTCTCCTTTTCAGCAAATTGGTTTTTTTTAAAAAATTAGAAATAAGAGGCTGCAATTATGACTATTTTTTTGGTAATGGGAAAGTAAGAAATAGCCTATTATTAAAAGCTACGATATAAATAAGTAGTCTCACGATTTACTACAGTTATCGACAAATAAAGCACTTGAAACATTGTTACCTAGAGGCAATCATTTTTTTTGGAAAGTATTTTCAAAACACAAATAGAACATCGCACCCTGCATTGTTTTGATAATAATTTATTATATTATGCATAAATAATTATTTATGAAGGAAGTTACTTTCGGGTAATACCATCATAAGTTACAAAGGCGTTTCTTGCAAATGCTCCTAGAAATGTTGAGCTTGCATCTGTCAGCAGACTACATTTTACTAAAACAAAACGTTGAAATGATATTTTCAAAGGACATAAATTATGATTAACCCTGTATATATTTTATCAGCATTGCGTTCTGCTATCGGAAGTTATGGCGGAGCTTTAAGAGATACATCTCCTATTGAACTTGGTGTTAAAATTGCGAGTAAAGCTGTTTCTGCATCGGGGCTGAACCCTGATCAAATTGGACATGCTGTCTATGGCCATGTGATACATACAGAACCAAAGGATATGTATTCACCAAGATGCATAGCAATGGGTGCAGGATTGCTAGATACATCTCCTGCTTTTCAGGTTAATAGGTTATGCGGCTCAGGTTTGCAGGCAGTGGTAAGTGCATGCCAGCTCATCGAGTTAGGAGATGCTCACGCTGCATTAGCAGGCGGGGTAGAGGTAATGTCTCGGTCTGGCTATTTGCTTGCAAACCACCGGTTTGGTGCAAGAATGGGCGATGGGTCAGTTCAAGATATGATGATGGGAGCTCTTCACGATCCGTTTAGCGGTGCTCATATGGGCGTTACGGCAGAGAATATTGCCAATGAATATAATATTTCAAGGAATGAAATGGACGAATTTGCTATTTCATCTCAAGAGCGAGCAACAGCCGCGGCGGAGGCTGGTTTCTTCAAAGAACAAATAGTGCCTGTTGAGGTAAGACAGCGCCGTACGTCTATGATGTTTGACGAAGATGAACATATTAAACCAGAAACCTCAAAAGAGGCATTAGCAGGTTTGAGAGCTGCTTTTAAGAAAGATGGCGCGGTTACCGCTGGCAATGCATCTGGGATTAATGATGGCACTGCCTCGATAGTGCTTGCAAATGAAACATTGACCAAATCAACTCGAAAAGAGCCAATGGCCCGAATAGTGAGTTATGGGTTTGGGGGAGTATCCCCTCATATTATGGGCATGGGGCCTGTTCCGGCAAGCAAAATGGCTCTTGAAAAAGCAGGACTCAAGATAAGTGACCTCGATGTGATTGAGAGCAACGAAGCCTTTGCTGCCCAAGCCTGCGCTGTTTCCAAAGCACTTGAACTTCCAAGAGATATTGTTAATCCAAACGGAGGTGCAATTGCTCTTGGCCACCCTGTAGGCGCGACAGGTGCAATAATTCTTACTAAGCTAGTTCATGAGTTAATCCGTATTAATGGGCGATATGGGATGGCAACGATGTGTATTGGAGGGGGGCAAGGAATAAGTATTATTGTAGACGCCGTAATGTAAAAAAAAATTTAATACCTAACTCAACTTTTCAGAAATTTTTGCTTATTAGTCTATTAAAAATAGGGTATCATTGAATTTTACAGGAAAATTCCCTCTGGCATACCGTGCGAGAGGTTTCCGTTGATACCACCACATCATCTCCTACTTTTTGAGCCTTATAGAAGCAAGAGGTGCTACTATCAGTTCTTTCCACTTTTTTTAAACGGCATAATTGATACTTTACGCTTGGTTCTGCTTTAGGAACATACATCCTACCTTCTGCGTTTGAAGGTGATAATGTTGAAAGTTGAATAAATCCAAAACACAAAATTAAGTAACCCAAACTGATCCTTGTCAACAACTCACTCCTACGATTGAGAATTTTCTTTGTCTTCCGCAGAGCCAGGAAGATATGCCTTGCCTTGCATTGCTCGCGCACCCAAAAAATTCATCTCCTCAGAGTTGGATTCTGTCAATTGATTTAGTCTAGTCTCAATCAGTTGTTCTGCCTGAACTAGTGTATCAACTTCAACCTCTGCAATGCCATCGATGATCCAGTGAACTTTTACTTTCATATCTACCTCCACCCTAAATATCAAAAATCCAAAAATTTTGATTAATCAATATTATAATTTTTATATCGTATCACTTAATAACAGACAGTATATTAAATTTTTCTCCTGCTCTATTTTGTAATTCGACAATTGATTTTATTTCAACCATCTCCTCTGCTTTGTCGCGGGCGAGAGTAGCCCCTTCGAGCAAGAAAGCGCTTGCAATAGAATACCATAGATAAGCCTCATCAAAGTTTGGTTTCTCATCCAGTTCCGTGTAGAATAAAGCTAGCTCCATAAGCGCTGACCTGTCGCCAGAATCAATTCTGTTAAGAAGATTCTCTTCTATCTTTTCTCTTGTGAATTTTAGTGCTTCATCTGGTAGAAGGTCCTTTATTTCATGGCTTAGTTCTTGCGCTGGCTCAATACCACCAAGATAGGCAGACCAAGCCCAATATAATGCTTGCTGGTAATTTTGGGGGCGGCCTTTACCTGATTGTAATAACAACGCAAGATTATATTGCGCGTCATGCTGAGCAGCATTTGCCTGCATCTCAAACAGGTTTACAGCATGCATATAATTTCTATCTTTAACTGCTTGCACAGCTTCTGCAAACGTGACGTCACTGGTAGTTATATCTTTAACCGCCGCTTGTGGAGAGACCGCAAAGGCTACTAGTATAGTTAAAATTTGGAATTGCTTGATTATTACTTTAAGCAGCATAAGCTTATCGGCCAGCCATCATCACAAGCTGAAGGTAGAAAATACGAGTACGAAATTTCGAATTTTTGCGTCTTTCGTAAACTACAATTCTCGGTCGAGAAGAATCAGGCTTTTGAAACTCTACCTCCATAAATTCTGGCAAATATACGCCGTTTAATTGGAGTGTTTCTCTGGGGTCTTCTGAAAAACTGCGATGAAATTTCTGGTCTATCCAGATGCGAGCTAAAACTCTGCCGAGAATATCTGGAAGCTGTTCTCTAACGGCATGTTTGTCCGCAAGGTAAACGTCATCGTTTACCAGAGATAGGACAGATGCATCTTTTATTTTTTTTATTACTGCCGGCAAATTTCCATTTTTTAAAGGAACTAGCGCATTTGATTTGTTGCCGCTCATAGCATTTCCATAATATCTTACTTTCAATTTTAGTATGTCATAAACTAGCTAACATGAAAATAGTATTATTTTGCCTTTATTTATATTTAAGTAAAAATAAAAAATTTACCCCCGTGTTGCTTCCGGCATGTTTCTTGAATGGATTATTGCTGACTTAATAATTTGCCTCTTAATTTGTCCCAAGGATTATTATATATGATTAATATTATTAGAACAGGGTTGGATGCTTCCAATAAGGAAATTTCTACAATTTCACATAACCTCGCCAATGGGTCTACTATAGGATTTAAAAGGAGCTCTGCTGCGTTTACAGACGCTTATTCACAACAAATTGAACGAAGATCCAGCATTGATGTAGGACTTGGAACTCGTTTTGTGAGCGCACAGCGCAATCATCAGCAAGGAAGCTTCATCCAAACTAACGGCGCACTTGACCTTGCAATAAACGGCAATGGTTTTTTCCTAGCGAAGGCTCCTGACGGCACTATCTCTTATACAAGAGATGGTTCGTTCACAATGGATAGTGAGGGAAACATAATTTCTTCTAAAGGTGATAAGATTTTATCAGAAGATGAGACAGATTTAAAAATTCCATTTCAAGTGAGAAATAATAGAGACGAGATTGAATCACTAGCAGAGGTGCGAATTGACGAAAATGGAGCTGTAAATTCTATATACAGCAACGGTTCAGCAACTATTGTAGGTAATGTTGGTTTGGCCATATTTGCTAATGAAACTGCTCTTAAACAAGTTGGCATGAATCAATATAAGCCAACACCTATGTCAGGAGCTGCCAGAATTGGCATCGCGGGTGAAAACAATTTCGGCAGAATTCAATCTGGTGCGCTTGAGGCTTCTAATACAGATGCTACAGCAGAAATGTCCAAAATGATCAAAGCACAACAGGCATTCTCTGGGTCATCAAGAATGCTTCAGGCTGAGGCGGATATCTCAAAAAGATTAATGGGATAATATCACCTTAACGGAAATATAAAATCA
>MDTB01070252.1_pt1 | contig 20607 bp, 21 predicted proteins | sample 811161 | NCBI WGS metagenome assembly MDTB01 (sample SAMN05326650, study PRJNA326480) | marine metagenome | isolation source: seawater | place: Mediterranean Sea | collected 2009
TAAAGAATGGTGCCGAAGGCCGGACTTGAACCGGCACGAGCTGCGCTCACTACCCCCTCAAGATAGCGTGTCTACCAATTCCACCACTTCGGCAAGGGATGCGCAGGTTAATGATCCATGCTAAAAAAATCAAGAAATCAGTCGACTGTTTTTGGTGCGACAGGTTCTTGAGAAGTAGATTCAGCACCTTGAGTCGGCAAATCAGGTAATCCAAGGGAGCCAACCGCTTCCGCATTCTGTTTTGCGATCACCGCCAATGCGAGACTCGTTGCGAAAAACAGCGCGGCTAGCCCTGCAGTTAGTTTGACTAAGAAGCTCCCAGCACCCGCCGAACCAAATACGGTTTGTGAGGCGCCACCACCAAAAGATGCACCCGCATCCGCACCCTTTCCTTGTTGCATCAAAACGAGGCCAATAACTGAGGCTCCGACTAGCACATGCACAATTAATAAAATCGTTTCCATCACTTCTGTTCCCACGCAGCAACGATCGCTGCAAATTTATTCGCATTCAACGACGCACCACCAACAAGTGCGCCAGAAACACCTTCAGCCGAAAACACCTCAACGGCCGATCCCGGAGAAACACTTCCTCCATACAAAACTAACGCATCCGCTTGACCAAGCACATCGCGAACAGTCCCATGCATTTCTTCGATGTCCGAGCATGTCGCGGATAAACCAGTTCCAATAGCCCAAACTGGCTCGTAAGCGATTACGATACGGCTTAGATCTAACCCTGCCGTCACCAGCGGTCTAACTTGTTGGGCGACCACATCCAGGGCTCCACCCGACTCACGATCCTCCTGCGTTTCGCCAACACAAAATACGGCAAACATACCGGTCTCCAAAACTGCTGCAACGGCTGGCAACAAGCTCTTTGACGTCTCACCAAACCGCGCCCGTCTCTCAGAGTGACCCAAAATTACCATCGCGCATCCCGCATCATACGCCATATCTGCATTAATACAGCCGGTTTGCGCTCCGACCTTATCACCAACGCAATCCTGGGCCCCCAGCAAAATCCGCGAATCCTGCAGGATGCGTGCTATTGGATCAATCCATAACGCTGGGGGGCAAATCCCAACCCGCGTTGAGACTTGGTGCTCAATATTCGTCACAGCTTCAGCCAATGCGACCGCATCAGTCCGAGCCGTGTTCATCTTCCAGTTCCCGATAATCATGGACCACAGGTTCCTCTGAGCGACGCGAACATTAGCTGATTGACGCTACTTTTTCCACTGACGTCGCGATCTGTTCGGCACATACCCTCACTTCATCTTCTTCAGCACCTTCCACCATCACCCTAACAACAGGCTCTGTTCCGCTCGGACGCAGAACCACTCGCCCCGAGTCGCCCAGTCGCGACTCGATAGAGGTCACCGTATCTTTAATCGACTGATGATCTAAATTATCGCGAGACACTAAGGGTACATTTATCAGAATTTGTGGATACTTGGTCATTCCGTGACGCGCCTGGCGAAGGGTTTGCCCCGACAATAAAAGAGCATTCAACACCTGCAGCGCTGCGATCAAGCCATCACCGGTCGAAGTGAGATCTGAGCAGATAATGTGGCCTGACGTCTCGCCACCCAGTATCCACTGGCGTTCTTCCATTGCTTCAGAAACATAACGATCACCCACGCTTGTTCGCAGGAAAGGGATCCGCATATCAGCTAGAGCCTTCTCGAGACCCAAATTAGTCATCAAAGTCCCAACAACACCACCACTCATGACTCCCCGCTGATGTCGTGATGTCACGATAATAAATAAGATCTCATCACCATCTACAAGCGCACCAGTTTCATCTACCATGATGATCCGATCGGCATCACCATCGAACGCGATACCAAGATCGGCTTGGCTTGACCTTACAGCCGCTATCAGTGCATCTGGAGCAGTTGAACCCACCTCATCGTTGATATTGAGGCCATCAGGGGTCACACCAATAGCTTCAACTTCTGCTCCAAGGTCCCGGAATAATTTTGGCGCGATCTGATAGGAAGCACCATTGGCACAATCGACAATGATCTTTAAACCAGACAGATCTGTGCCTAAGTGCAATGTATTCTTACAGAACTCAATGTACCTGATGGCGGCGTCTTCTGCCCGAGACGCACGTCCCAATAATGGACCATTAACGGTAGTTAACGGCATATCAATCAGCCGCTCAATTTCTTGCTCAACGTCATCAGGAAGTTTGGTTCCATTCTCATTAAAGAATTTAATTCCGTTGTCTTCATAACCGTTATGGCTTGCACTAATTACAATCCCACCATCTGCCGAGAATGCACGTGTAAGATAAGCGATTGCAGGTGTTGGCATTGGTCCCAGCATTACAGTATCCACCCCGGCCGCAATTAAGCCAGCCTCGAGCGCAGTTTCGAACATATAGCCAGATAGCCTAGTATCTTTCCCGATAACTACCTTTGGACGACCCGCATGACCCTCGCGTATTGTCTGACCAAATGCCCAACCGAGCTTTAGAACAAATTCGGCAGTGATGCATCCTTCACCAACCCGGCCCCTAATACCATCTGTTCCGAAATACTTACGATTCATCTTTACTGCATTACCTGCTTCAACATTTGCATCACAACCATTGCGTCGCGCGTCTCGGCGACATCGTGAACACGCACAATTGCAACTCCTTGGGATGCTGCGATAGCGGCTGCTACCGCACTACCTGTAACACGTTGTTCTACTGGACGACCGGTCATCTCACCGATCATTGTCTTTCTGGAAACCCCAATCATCACAGGGTATCCGGTTCGAACGAACCGATCCAAGCCTCTAAATAGTGCAATATTGTGTGGGAGTGTTTTACCAAACCCAAAGCCTGGGTCAAGTAAGAGTTGATCCATTCCAAAACCTGCACCAAGACATGCATCAATTCTTATCATCAACCACTGATATACCTCATTCAAAGCATCATCGTAGGTTGGCTGGTTTTGCATGGTTTTAGGCGTACCTTGCATATGCATCAGGCACACCGGAAGCCCCGCTTTCAAAGCCGCGGTCATTGCCCCTTCTCGCTGCAATGCCATTACATCGTTTATCAGCCGAGCGCCTGCAGTGGCGCTTTCAATCATCACTTGTGGAGTCGAGGTGTCAACCGATACGACCGCATCAAAGCGCGAGATGAGCGCTTCAATAACTGGAATCACGCGATCTAGCTCTTCATTCTCGGAAATGGACACAGAACCAGGACGGGTGCTTTCACCGCCCACATCGAGGAGAGTTGCCCCTTCTGCCAAGCAGCTCTCTGCGTGCCTCAAGACTGCATCGAGTACAGGTCCTCCAGCATAAAACTCACCGCCGTCAGAAAATGAATCCGGTGTTATATTCAGGACGGCCATGATTTGGGGTCCGCTGAACCCCAGATCTGACCACGTGAATTTTTGAACCACTGGTTAGTTGGTTGGCGCCGCGCCATCCTTTGAGATAGTGTCAGAAGCGTCATTACCCGCAACTTCCTGCAAATCTGCGTTTGTTTCGGGGGAACCGCTTTCTGGTTTATTGTCATCACCCCACCCGTCAGGGGGACCAGGCTTCTTTCCTTCCATGATTTGATCGATCTGATTTGAGTCAATGGTTTCATATTCCATCAATGTATCAGCCATCACATGAAGCTTATCCATATTGTCTTCCAGCGTTTTCTTCGCTGTTTGATAGCATGTATCCAAGATACCTTTGACTTCCTCATCGATGAGACGTGCCGTATCGTCAGACTGACCGTGCACCGGACGACTCATCGAACGACCCAAAAACGGTTCATTATCTTCCTCGTCGTACATCTGAGGTCCAAGCCTCTCAGATAGACCCCACTTCGTAACCATATTACGTGCGATTGAAGTAGCGCGCTGAATATCGTTTGATGCACCGGTTGTGACTCCCTCAGTGCCCAACGTTAACTCTTCGGCAATCCGGCCACCATAAAGCGAACAAATTTGGCTAACCAAGCCACGCTTAGAATGGCTGTATTTATCTTCCTCGGGCAAAAACATTGTTACACCTAGTGCCCGACCACGGGGGATGATCGATACTTTATAAACAGGATCATGCTCAGGCATCAATCTACCAACGATGGCGTGTCCTGCCTCGTGGTATGCGGTGTTCAACTTTTCCGACTCTTTCATGACCATCGAACGACGTTCGGCGCCCATCATAATCTTGTCTTTCGACTGTTCAAAGTGACTCATCGCTACGACACGTGTGTTCTCGCGAGCGGCGAATAATGATGCTTCATTTACGAGATTCGCTAAATCAGCCCCAGAAAACCCTGGTGTACCACGTGCAATCAATGACGCATCAACTTCAGGGGCAATAGGCACTTTTTTCATATGAACCTTGAGGATTTGCTCGCGTCCACGGATATCTGGGAGCCCAACAACGACCTGCCGGTCAAATCGACCTGGACGAAGCAATGCTTGGTCAAGCACATCTGGTCGGTTAGTGGCAGCGATTACAATTACGCCGTCGTTAACATCAAAACCATCCATTTCCACCAAGAGTTGGTTCAATGTCTGCTCACGCTCGTCATGACCACCACCAAGTCCAGCACCACGCTGACGACCAACCGCATCGATCTCGTCAATGAATATAATACAAGGTGCTTGCTTCTTCGCTTGCTCAAACATATCGCGCACGCGGGACGCGCCGACTCCAACAAACATCTCTACGAAGTCAGAACCTGAAATCGTGAAGAAAGGTACCTTCGCTTCGCCGGCAATGGCTTTCGCTAGCAATGTTTTACCAGTCCCCGGAGGGCCTGCCATCAAAACACCACGCGGAATACGACCCCCGAGCCGTTGGAATTTGCCCGGATCTTTCAAGAACTCCACAAGTTCCTCCACGTCATCTTTTGCTTCATCACACCCGGCAACGTCGGCGAATGTTGTTTTGATTTGATCCTCACTGATCAGGCGTGCTTTGGACTTACCAAAAGACATCGGGCCGCCGCGACCGCCGCCCATGCCACCCTGCATTTGTCTCATAAAAAACATAAAGATTGCGAGGATTATCAAAACAGGGAATGCAGCGACCAACAACTGCATCCATACCGACTGCTGCTCTGGCTTGCGTCCCTCGACCACAACGTTATGCTGGAGCAAATCATCCATCAAGCGTGGATCTTGCACTGCTGGCCGAACAGTCTCGTAAACGTCACCGTTTGCACGAGTAGCTACAATCGACTGGCCATCAATGATCACACGACGAATCTGATCTCGGTTCACTTCTTCAACAAACTGAGAGTAGTTGATCTGCTGAGACTGTGTTTCTACGCTGAAATTATTAAATACCGTCAACAAAACTGCCGCTATCACTAACCACAGAACCAGATTTCTCGCCATATTCTTCTCCATTCCCTCAGAGGATTTGGTTTCCTCAAATATAACTTGGTTTATTTGGGCAGGCTAACCGAATTCAAAGGGGTTTAACCTCGAAAGCCCATCGCTAAAAGGTAGGTTTCTCGACTCCGTGAACGCGATGCGCCAGGTTTACGTGTTTTGAGGGCCGAAAAATTGGTCCGAAGCTCCTTAAAAAATTCATCAAACCCCTCCCCTTGAAACACTTTAATGAAAAAAGTTCCACCAGGACTCAGAGTCTGTTGAGCAAAATCAAGTGCCAACTCACACAAATACATCGCTCTCGGTTGGTCAACAGATTTATTACCTGACATGTTTGGCGCCATGTCAGAAAGAATCACATCAACCCGCTCGCCATTTAATGCTTGCATTAGTCGATTGAGGATAGCTTCTTCGGTGAAGTCCCCTAAGATAATTTCCACGTCAGCGACCGAGTCCATATGCAGAATATCGAGCGCAAACACCCGACCAGACGAACCTGTCCAGTCGGCAACTAATTCAGTCCATCCACCAGGGGCCGCACCCAGATCGACAACCACATCGCCAGGTCTTACTAGTTGATCCTTCGCCTGAACCTCTTCCAATTTGAAGCTCGCTCGTGATCTGCGACCCTCTGCTTGAGCTTTTTGGACATAGGGATCATCAAAATGCTCTTTTAACCAGCGGCCGCTGGACTTGGAACGTACCATGTTTTGCTCTACACTCGCGCGTCCCCTTTACGGAGACAACCATGTTAACGCCAGAACGCAAAAAGCAAATGCGGGCGATTGGACACCACTTGAAGCCGATTGTAATGGTTGGCGATCAAGGTATGTCGACCAGTTTACTTGAAGAACTCAATCGTGCGCTAAACGACCATGAGTTAATCAAGATTAAAGTTCGTGCAGAGCGCGACGCCCGAAAGGTCTTAATCGCCTCTCTCTGCGAGGAGACTGGGGCCCAATGCGTCCAGTCTACGGGCGCGATGGCTCTGCTATTCAGAGCCACGGAACGTCCAAACCCTCGTTTGTCTAACCTGATCCGTCCGATCTAACTAAAGATGTTCAACGGTGTCGATTTCGTACTCGACGATACCGCCAGGAGTGGTAACCACGACCTCATCACCTTCCTCCTTACCAATCAGTCCTCGTGCGATTGGTGACGTCACGGAAATTTTTCCTTTTTTTACATCAGCCTCATCTTCACCAACGATCTGATATGTCACGGCCTGGTGAGTTTCTATATTAATCAGAGTCACCGATACACCGAAAATTACCTTGCCAGTGTTTTCGATTTGCTTGACATCAATAACTTGGGCGTGTGACAGCTTCGCCTCGATATCTTTGATGCGACCTTCACAGAAGCCTTGCTGTTCGCGCGCTGCGTGGTACTCCGCATTCTCTTTGAGGTCTCCATGTTCACGCGCCTCAGCAATCGCGACGACGATACGCGGACGCTCAACTTGTTTCAAACGCTGAAGTTCCTCCCGGAGAGAAGACTCTCCGGCTTTAGTCATCGGAATCTTACCCATTTAAGTCCTTGTTATTTTGTCTCAACGCGCCAGTGAAGATCTTGGAGTCGACGGACCTCATGCTCATCACCAAACTTCAATGCACGAACGACCGACTCACCACCAGCTAGTGTCGTTGTATAACAAACTTTGTGGTTCAAAGCTGATCTTCGAATCGTTGCAGAGTCACTAATCGCTTGTCGGCCCTCAGTTGTATTCACTATAAACGTAATTGCGTCATTTTTAATCATATCAACAATATTTGGACGACCTTCCATCACTTTATTGACACGCTCGCAAGCAACCCCAGCTTTTTTCAAGTAATCGCAGGTTCCACCGGTGGCAACCAACTTAAATCCCATATCGACCAAAGTTTGCGCAAGAGCGCCAACGCGTTCTTTATCCGCATCTCGCACAGAAACGAATGCGCACCCAACAGTCGGCAGCCGATCACCGGCAGCCACATGCGCCTTGGCAAACGCTTCATCGAAGGTATCGCCGGTCCCCATGACTTCGCCAGTCGACTTCATTTCTGGCCCAAGGATCGGGTCAACACCCGGGAACTTCACAAATGGGAATACACTCTCTTTCACGCTGAAATACGGCGGGATCAGTTCTTCTGTCATACCCTGCGCTTCAAGGTTCGTTCCCGCCATACAGCGTGCAGCGACTTTCGCTAGAGAAACCCCTATACATTTTGAGACAAAGGGTACTGTTCGTGACGCACGCGGGTTGGCTTCAATCACATATACATCCTCACCCTGTACGGCCATCTGAACATTCATCAAGCCGACAACATTCAACTCACGCGCCATTCGGATCACTTGATCACGAATCTCATCTTGAATGTTTTTTGGCAAACTGTATGGAGGAAGCGAACATGCAGAGTCACCAGAGTGAACACCAGCCTGCTCAATGTGTTCCATGATGGCACCAATTACAACATGCTCACCGTCGCTTACTGCATCAACATCGACCTCAATCGCTGGATCGAGAAAGTGATCCAAGAGAACTGGAGAGTCATCACTCGCGATAACCGCATCCTGAAGATATCGCCTCAGTTCAGAGAGATTTGAAACCACTTCCATCGCACGCCCGCCGAGAACATATGATGGGCGAACAACAAGTGGGAACCCAATGTCTTCGGCCAGCGCCAGTCCTTCTTCGAGACTCCGCGCCGTTGCGTTAGCTGGCTGTCTAAGGCTCAGGCGCGTGACCATCTGCTGGAATCGTTCCCGGTCTTCAGCACGGTCAATCGCCTCAGGCGATGTACCGATGATCGGGACTCCAGCCGCCTCGAGCTCACGCGCAAGCTTCAATGGCGTCTGGCCACCAAACTGCACAATTACACCTTTCGGTTTTTCGATGTCGGCGATAGCTAATACATCCTCGAGTGTCACTGGCTCGAAGAACAAACGATCCGAGGTATCGTAGTCAGTTGAAACAGTCTCTGGGTTACAGTTGACCATAATGGTCTCATAACCGTCTTCACGCATAGCAAACGCGGCATGGACACAGCAATAATCGAACTCAATTCCCTGGCCGATTCGGTTCGGCCCGCCACCCAACACCATAATCTTGTCACGGCTCGATGGATTCGCTTCACACTCTGTTTCATAGGTTGAATAGAGGTATGCCGTTGGCGTCACAAACTCGCCAGCACAGGTATCTACGCGTTTATACACAGGACGAACATCGAGTTTTAAACGACGTTCGCGCAATTCTTTTTCCGACACATCCAGTAGTGTTGCTAAGCGATTATCCGAAAAACCTTTCCGCTTCAATCGCCAAAGAGAATCACGATCTAAATCTAACAACGTCATCTCTGTAAGACGTGCCTCGTCCCAAATTAAGTCTTCAATTTGAGCAAGGAACCACAGATCAATTTTTGAAATCCGGTAAACCTCTTCCACGCTCATTCCACTGCGAAACGCATCAGCAACGCACCACAAACGACGTGGGCCGGGGTTTGCGAGCTCATGTCGCATTGCCTGCACAGATTCATCACAACCCCACTCAAAGGTCGGATCCAAACCACTGACGCCAATTTCTAGACCACGCAATGCTTTCTGCATCGACTCTTGGAAGCTTCGGCCAATCGCCATGACCTCACCAACAGATTTCATCTGCGTAGTCAGACGGCTATCAGCCTGCGGGAATTTCTCAAAAGTGAAGCGCGGTACTTTGGTGACCACGTAATCGATTGACGGTTCAAAAGATGCTGGTGTCGCACCGCCTGTAATTTCGTTAGCGAGCTCATCAAGCGTATAACCGACCGCCAATTTTGCGGCCACCTTAGCAATCGGGAAGCCTGTTGCCTTGGAAGCTAAAGCCGATGATCGAGATACACGGGGATTCATTTCGATCACGACCAAGCGACCATTTTCTGGATTTACGCCAAATTGAACGTTTGAACCACCTGTCTCGACGCCGATTTCACGCAAAACAGCCACGGAGGCATTTCGCATGATTTGATATTCTTTGTCGGTCAGAGTCTGGGCTGGAGCGACAGTGATTGAGTCACCGGTGTGAACCCCCATCGGGTCGAAGTTTTCGATGGAGCACACGATGATACAGTTGTCTTTACGATCCCGTACCACTTCCATTTCGTACTCTTTCCAACCGAGTAGTGACTCATCAATCAACAGCTCATTGGTTGGTGACAAGTCGAGACCACGTTCGCAAATCTCTTCAAATTCTTCACGGTTATACGCGACACCGCCACCCGATCCGCCCATCGTGAATGACGGACGAATGATACAAGGAAAGCCAAGGTCCTCAGCCGCAGTACGAGCCTCTTCCATCGTATGCGCAATATGACTACGAGGCGTTTCCAGCCCGATCGTCCTCATTGCCTTATCGAAACGATCACGGTCTTCTGCTTTATCGATAGCGTCTGCATCCGCACCGATTAACTGCACGCCATACCCGTCGAGAACACCCTCTCGGTCCAAATCAAGAGCACAATTCAGAGCGGTCTGACCACCCATAGTTGGGAGCAAAGCGCTTGGACGCTCTTTCTCGATAACTTTTGCAACTGACTGCCAACGAATTGGCTCGATATAAGTCGCATCAGCCATTACCGGATCAGTCATGATGGTCGCTGGATTCGAGTTCACGAGAATGACTCGATATCCCTCTTCGCGAAGCGCCTTGCATGCCTGCGCTCCTGAGTAGTCAAACTCACATGCCTGCCCAATAACAATAGGGCCTGCGCCAATGATCAGAATCGACTCAAGATCGGAACGTTTTGGCATCAGCGGGCCTCCATGTTCGCGATAAATTGATCAAACAATGGACCCACATCATGCGGCCCCGGGCTCGCCTCAGGGTGACCCTGAAAACTAAATGCTGAGGTGTCTGTGCGGGAGATCCCCTGCAACGACTGGTCAAACAATGACTTATGTGTCATCTCTAGATTCGCCGGTAAAGTACGTTCATCAATCGCAAAACCATGATTTTGACTGGTAATCATGACGGCACCAGACTCTATATCTTGAACAGGATGGTTCGCACCATGATGACCGAACTTCATCTTCATGGTCTTCGCTCCGGAAGCGAGGCCAAGGAGCTGGTGGCCTAAACAGATCCCAAATACTGGGATTTTCGTCTCCAGAATTTCCCGAATTGCTTCAATCGCATAGGTACAAGGCTCAGGATCGCCAGGTCCGTTGGATAAAAACACGCCGTCTGGATTCATTGCCAAAACGTCTTTCGCTGGAGTCTTCGCTGGAACCACAGTCAATCGACAACCGCGATCGACGAGCATCCGCAATATGTTGCGTTTCACACCAAAGTCATAGGCAACGACGTTGAATCGAGCCGCGGTCTTTTCCGGGTGTCCTTTACCAAGAACCCAAGACCCTTCGCTCCATTCATATACGGATGCAGTTGTGACTTCTTTAGCGAGGTCCATACCTGCAAGCCCTGTGAACTCAGACAATACGCCTTGAGCCTTCGAAATACCCTCACCTGTACACAACTCTTTACCGGCAATAATGGCGCCTGCTTGCGCTCCTCTGTCACGCAAAACCCGAGTTAGCTTCCTCGTATCAATCTCGGCAATCCCCAGGACGCCAGCATTTTTCAAGTAGGTATCAAGAGATTGATGCGCGCGGAAATTACTATGCACCAGAGGAAGATCACGAATGATAAGCCCGCCCGCGCGAATCGAATTAGATTCTTCATCTTCCGGATTTACGCCGGTATTACCGATATGTGGATATGTCAGCGTGACTAATTGGCGAGCGTATGATGGGTCAGTCAAGATCTCTTGGTAGCCCGTCATTGCTGTATTAAAAACGACCTCGCCGACGGATATACCGTCCGCACCGATGGAACGGCCGACAAATTTTGTGCCGTCGACAAGTAACAAAATTGCAGGTGAATTCAACCGGGATTCCTCTGTCTCGACAGACTCGGTAGGCGCCAAGCGATTGACGGCGCATTTTAGGGAGATTGCAGAAAGAAGTCCATTGAAGCTGTCAGGTTTTACTCAGACCTAGGACATCTCGCATCGAATAGAGGCCTGATTGTTGCGCAGAAACCCAGATGGCGGCTCGTACGGCGCCACTGGCAAATGTTCGACGACTTGAGGCCTTGTGCGTAATTTCGACGCGCTCACCGTCAGCCGCGAACAAAACAGTATGATCGCCAACTGTATCCCCAGCTCTCACCGTAGAAAAACCAATCTGATCGCTAGGCCGAGCACCAGTCTGACCTTCGCGGCCATACACGGCAACTTTTCTTAAATCACGATCGAGAGCATCCGCGACCACTCGACCCATCGCTAGCGCGGTACCGCTCGGCGCATCCACTTTGTGTCGGTGATGCGCTTCGATAACCTCAATATCAACAGTATCACCAAACACTCGTGAAGCGCGATCCAGTAGATCAAAAACAACATTCACGCCGACACTGAAATTCGGTGCGTATACCACTGGAATCAGTTTTGCTGCCTGCGTAATCACATTCTCTTGAGCATCAGAGAACCCCGTGGTTCCAATCACGCACGGAAGAGTTTGCGTGACGCACCATTGGAGATGTTCCAGCGCTGACTCAATGGTTGTAAAGTCTATAACCACCGGCCTAACTGAGCTAAAGGCATTTAAACTGCTTTGAATTGGAGCACTGTGATGACCCAGACCAACGAGCTCGCCCGCATCCACGCTGACGAGAGTCGATGTTGGGCGAACAGTCGCTCCCGACAATGATGCGCCTTTTGTCTCGAGAGTCGCCTCAATCAGTGCACGCCCCATTCGACCAGATGCACCAGTGATAACAATGTTGGTCATTAGAACTTCATCTCGTCAAAGAACGATTTCACACTATCAAACCATCCTTCGCGCTTCGGCGCATGGGTTTTGTGATTAAGCGTTTCATGTAGTTCTACGAGGAGCTCACGCTGTTTTGAAGTTAGATTGACAGGTGTTTCTACCATGACACGGCACATTAGATCGCCCTGTGCCCCCCCGCGGACGGGTTTTACGCCCTTGGCGCGCATCCGGAACAACTTTCCAGTTTGAGTACCCACTGGGATTTTTAGCATAACCCGACCGTTAAGGGTCGGGACCTCCAGCTCACCACCAAGTGCCGCATCTGTAAATGAGATTGGTACTTCGCAGTACAGATCTTTACCATCACGTTTAAAAATACGGTGTTCTTTTACGTTCACCTGAACGTAAAGATCGCCAGATGACCCGCCACTTATACCCGCCTCACCTTCACCGGATAAGCGAACGCGATCGCCGGTATCGACACCTGCAGGGATTTTCACAGAAAGTGTCTTGGACTCTTCCTTCCGACCCTGGCCTCGGCAATCACCGCATGGATCTGTAACAACTTTACCCTGTCCCTGGCATCGCGGACAGGTCTGCTGAATCGCAAAGAAACCTTGCTGCATCCGGACCTGACCCTGGCCGTTACAGGTCTGGCAAGTCTTGGGAGATGAACCAGGCTTTGCACCACTACCGTGACAAGTATCACATTCGGCAAGCCGCGGAACACGAATCGTTTTTTCGATACCAAAGACAGCTTCTTCAAGGGCCAGGTCAAGAGTGTATCGAAGGTCGCTACCCCGATGGACTGAGGAGCGGCCAGCGCCACCTGGACCCGCACCCCCAAAAATGTCTCCAAAGACATCTCCAAAAATATCCGAGAAGCTCGCCCCGCCCCCGTGGAAACCGCCACCGGGACCGCCCATTCCACCCTCAAAAGCATCATGGCCATAGCGGTCATACGCGGTACGTTTTTCAGTGTCCGATAGAACTTCGTATGCTTCAGATAACTCCTTGAACTTTACTTCTGCCTCAGCATCACCGGGGTTGCGATCCGGGTGACACTTCATTGCGAGTCGACGATAGGCCTTTTTCAGATCTCCTTCAGAGACGTCAGAAGAAACCCCAAGAGTCTCATAGTAATCACGCTTGGCCACTCAGCTCACCTTCCATGGAATCAGAGTCATCCGACTCACTTTTTCTCGTCGTCCTTAACTTCTTCAAACTCTGCATCAACCACATCATCTTCAGGCTCCGACGAACCTGCATCCGTGCCTGTGTCAGTCGTGCCCGCATCTGCTGTCGCGTAAAGCTTCTCAGCAATCTTTGCTGACGCCTCCGTCAACGCAGAAGTCTTCGCTATGATCTGGTCTTTATCGTCTGCTTTCAAAGCCTCTTCGAGCTCGGAGATTGCTAACTCAACTGGTGCTTTTTCTTCATCCGTCAGCTTCTCGCCAGCGTCTGCCATGGACTTCTTAGTCGCGTGGATCATGCTATCAGCAGTATTCCGCGCACTAATCATCTCTTCAAACTGCTTATCCGCCTCCGCGTTTGCCTCAGCATCTTTTACCATCTTCTCGATCTCTTCGTCCGAGAGGCCCGATGATGCTTTGATCACAATCGATTGCTCTTTGCCAGTCGCCTTATCTTTTGCCGAAACGTTCAATATCCCGTTCGCATCAATGTCAAAAGCTACTTCAACCTGAGGCATACCGCGCGGAGCCGGCGGGATATCAGCCAAGTCGAATCGACCCAACGACTTGTTCTGACCCGCCTGCTTACGCTCACCTTGTAAGACATGAATAGTTACGGCGGTTTGGTTGTCTTCTGCCGTCGAAAAAACTTGTGTCTTTTTCGTTGGGATAGTTGTGTTCTTTTCAATTAGGGCGGTCATCACTCCACCCATCGTCTCTATACCTAGAGATAATGGTGTGACGTCAAGAAGTAGGACATCTTTCACGTCACCAGCCAAGACCGCGCCTTGGATTGATGCTCCCATTGCAACCGCCTCATCAGGATTCACATCACGACGAGGCTCTTTGTTGAAAAATGCCGTTACTTTCTCTTGCACCAGTGGCATCCGTGTTTGACCACCCACGAGAATGACGTCATTAATTTCCGACGTTGAATGTCCGGCGTCTTCAAGTGCTTGCTTCACAGGCGCCAGAGTCCGTTCAACCAGATCCTCCACCAATGCCTCAAGTTTCGCACGCGTCAACTTCACGTTGAGATGCTTTGGCCCGCTCGCATCTGCAGTAATGTATGGAAGATTGACGTCAGTTTGTTGGCTCGAGGACAGTTCGATCTTTGCTTTCTCGGCGGCCTCCTTCAAACGCTGCATCGCCAACGGGTCACCTTTCAGATCCATCCCCTGATCTTTCTGGAATGACTCTGCCAAGTAATCAATGACACGAAGATCAAAGTCTTCACCCCCAAGGAAGGTGTCCCCGTTGGTCGATAACACTTCGAACTGATGCTCGCCGTCAACTTCGGCGATCTCGATAATTGAAATGTCAAAAGTACCACCGCCAAGATCGTATACTGCGATTACAGAGTCACCACGCGCTTGGTCCATTCCGTAGGCAAGCGCTGCGGCGGTTGGTTCGTTGATGATCCGCTTTACGTCAAGGCCCGCAATCTTACCTGCGTCTTTTGTTGCCTGGCGCTGGCTGTCATTGAAATAAGCGGGGACCGTAATCACCGCTTCTGTAACCGCCTCGCCAAGATAATCTTCCGCGGTCTTTTTCATTTTCTTTAGGACTTCGGCGGAGATTTGAGGAGGGGCGAGCTTGTCGCCGTTCACGTCAATCCACGCATCGCCATTGTCGGCACCGACTATTTTATACGGCACCATTTTAATATCTTTCTGAACAACATCGTCGTTGAATTTCCGGCCGATCAGGCGCTTCACAGCGAAAAGTGTGTTGTCAGGATTTGTTACAGACTGTCTTTTCGCGGGCTGGCCGACCAGTATCTCGTCGTCGGTATATGCGATGATAGAGGGTGTTGTTCGGTCGCCTTCAGCGTTTTCTATGACGCGCGGCTTACCCCCTTCCAGCACAGCCACACAGGAATTCGTTGTACCAAGATCGATTCCGATGATCTTACCCATGGTTTATCCTCTCTATTCATCCATGTCCGGATAGCCGGATTATCTGTTTAGTTGATAGCGGTTTTTTGTCCGCATTCAAGTGGTTAATTTGAAGCTGCCTTAGTCACCATGACCATTGCCGCACGAATCACCCGCCCCTCAAGTTTGTAGCCTTTCTGCACGACGGCCATCACAGTGTTTGGCTCATGATCAGCTGACTCGACCATACTCATAGCCTGATGCTCTTGCGGATCAAACGCCTCACCAACCGGATTTATTAGCTCCACACCATGCCTGCCTGCGGTATCAATAAGGAGCTTGTGAGTCATTTGCGTCCCCTCAAGCATCGCCGTGTCAAATCCTTCGGTCGTCTCGGCCAGCTCAAGGGCCCGGTCCATCGAATCAAGAACAGCAAGTAGGTCTTTGACAAATTTCTCGACCGCATACTTGTGTGCGTTCACGACATCACGTTCTGCACGACGGCGAACATTTTGTAGATCCGCCTGCGAACGGATCAGCTCCTCTTTAAGTTCCTCCACCCGGGTCTGAAGACTCGCCGAATCCTCATCATCTAAGTCATCAGTTTCAACACTATCCCCATCGTTAAGGGCGTCGTCGCTCGTTATATCTTCATCGCTGGATGGATCATCTTCTGGTTCAGACGCATCCGCTGTGTCCTTCTTGACGTCTTCATCTACTGGTGATTTTTCGTCAGCCATAATCTCCTCCATGTTTCTCCGGAGAGTGAGCTACACTCTGCACGGAAACGCATGTATAAGGTCAGTTCCACGAGTTTCAACAGACAACCAAATGCTCTTACAACTGAATGTTAAAAATTTGGCTACCTTAGCCTCAGTCGATCTCGAACTGACAGGTGGTTGCATTGCTGTTACCGGCGACACCGGAGCAGGTAAATCATTAATACTTGACGCTCTCGAATTAGCCTTGGGCGCACGCGCGGACACAGGACTAGTGCGCGCTGGCACTGAGCGTGCCCAAATCAATGCTCAATTTGATATTGAAAGACTCCCTCAGGCAAAGGCATGGCTAACTGACAACGAACTCGATCAGGATGATGAGCTGGTCTTAAGGCGAACCCTTACATCAGAGGGTCGCTCAAAGGCTTATGTGAATGGGACGCCTATTTCGACATCACAACTGAAAGAGTTGTCAGAACAGCTGGTCTTTATGCACACGCAGCATGCAAATCAAAGGCTATTGCAGACAAAACATCAATTGGAACTGTTGGACGAATATGCAGATCAAGGTGTAGCACGTGATCGGGCCACTTCCGCTTTCAAGGAGTGGGTGGAAACTGTATCGGCTTTGAATACGTTGAAAGCAGATGCGTCTCAAGCAGATACAGAGAGAGAGCTTCTCGGCTTTCAAGTTGAAGAGCTGAATGCATTCAACTTACAAGACGGTGAATTTGAACAACTTGACAAAGAGCAGCGTCAACTCGCGTCTGGTGATACATTTATCAAAGTGACCGAGCAAGCACTTGGTTTTCTATCAGATGACGACACGGGCGGTCTAATCAGTCACACAGAAAAGCTAGCGGTCGATGTAAGCCATGTCGCCAACGGTCATGGTAGGCTTATCAATGCATCTGAACTGCTTGAGCAAGCAGCCATTGCACTCGGTGAAGCGAAGAGTGAAATCCAATATGCACGCGATCAATTCGATCTCGATCCGGAACGTCTTCAGTTTGTTGAGGAACGCCTCGCACAAGCGTTTCAGCTCGCCAGGAAACACAAGATTGAGCCGGACGACCTGGTTCAACACCACCAAAAACTTGTTTCTCGCCTCGAGGGTATTGCTGAGGCAAGTGATCGTATTCCCATCCTTGAATGCCGGGCAGCAGAGCTCGAAGCGACCGCGCAACAAAGCGCTGCTCGACTTACGGCAATTCGATCCGTGGCAGCGGGACAACTATCTAGTGAAATTACAGCTCATTTTACTGCTCTTGGAATGGAGCACGCAAGACTAGACATCCGCCTAGTTCCGAGTGAAAAATTAACTGTAGCTGGAGCTGAATCCGTCCAGTTTTTCTTTCAACCGAACCCGGGGCAACAGGGTGGTCCCCTATCAAAGATCGCGTCCGGTGGCGAGTTATCTCGCGTCAGCCTCGCTATACAAGTCATCACCGCAACACGTCTAGCAAAGCCAACACTTGTCTTCGATGAGGTAGATGTTGGTATCGGCGGTAAGACGGCAGCAAAAGTCGGAGAGCTTCTAACTGAACTTGCACGAAATGCGCAGGTACTCGTTGTCACTCACCAGCCGCAGGTTGCGGGCCAAGCGGATCAGCATCTACATGTTAAAAAACAGGCCAGTGACGATGTTACGGTATCGCAAGCGAGGCTTTTGTCACGCAATGAGCGGATCGATGAAATAGCCCGTATGCTGGGCGGGCACTCGGTTACCGAAAGTACGCGCCTGGCGGCAATAGAGCTTCTCAACGATTAAAAGCCAATCAGAAATCGACGTCCACGAACTAAGATCTCTTACCATCTCCGCATGCGGATCGCCCGTAACAGTGCAGATACCGCCCTTGAATCTAGGACCATAGACAGACAAGGGGGCAACAAGCCCAAAATGGCCAGCACCAAGGACAAAAATAAAAAACGCGCCTTAATCAGTAGGCTCAGTCCGGCTACTCTTCGCTGAACATTCAGGGCAACTAACGTAAATCACATGCGTATGATCAACAATCTCACAGCCATGGTCTTTGGCAATTTTTTCCTGTAACGCCTCAATTTCAGGACTCGCGTACTCAATCACCTGGTGACAGCGAACACAAACCATATGATCATGATGATCGTCAGGTTTTAGCTCAAACACACTGGTTGTCGCATCGAATTGGTGACGCTCAACAAGCCCTGCCTCTTCGAATTGTGTCAGGACGCGATAGATCGTGGCCAAATTTACGTCAACGCCCGACTCATGCAGCTTGCGATATACCACCTCGGCTGACCAATGCTCCCCTTCATTAGAGAGTAATAACTGCAACACGTGAATCCTAGGCAGCGTTGCTTTAAGTCCAGCTTTTTTTAATTCGTCGGTTTCGTATTGCATGATCAATGGACTCATTGGGTAAGCGTCCCTATCATTGTGCCAAGAAACTTCTCAGGAAGATATTGATGCGACTGATTTCGATTCACATTCTTGTTACTGCGATTGTACTCGCAGGGTGTAGCTTCTCCGGTGTCCACAAAAATCCTGTGATACAAGGTAATCAACTGATCCCCGAACGTATTGAACGTTTAGAAGTTGGGATGTCGAGAGATCAGGTCCAGTTCCTACTCGGCTCGCCAATCACTGTGAACACATTCAACCCGGACCGCTGGATTTATTTAGAACGCGTCGATTTTGACGGAGAAGTGCAGCAAAACACCTACTTGATCGTTAATTTTAAGAGTGACCAAGTTTCTGAGATTCGGCGCGAATCCGGCGGTTCTCCTTCGGATCCGCTATCAAAGATCGATACAACTCCACCCGATCGCCCGGATGGAGCACCGTGGTGGTGGCCGTTTTAACACGGACACCAAAAACACCCATGGGAGTCGTTCCGAGATCAATCTCTGGGAACCGGTCAGCCAATCCTGACAATTCCGCAGCTTTATAAATAGTTGTTCCCTCAGGAACATCCAAGTCGATCACATACTGCAGATCGGGATTTGCGTAAACGACTTGTACCTTCATAACTTAGCAACCGTACAACCGATCAGCTCGATCACAGAATAAATCAACCAAACTTCCAGCGATTTGCGAGAATAGGGTACCAATTGCCATCGCAACAATTTTACCCGCGAACTCGAATTCAAGATCAAGACTCACGCGGCACGCATCTTTACCAACAGGCTCAAACCGCCAGTGCCCAGATAGCGACTTAAACGGTCCGCTGACTAAAGACAAATCAATTCGTTCAGGGGGTTTCAGGGTATTTTTTGTGGTGAATGACTGTCGGATTGCTCCTTTTTGAATAGACAGCTCACCAACAATAACTCCCTCCGATGACTCAATCACCCGTGCAGCACCGCACCACGGCAAAAATTCGGGGTAGCGGCCAAAGTCATTGATCAAGTCAAACATTTGCTTCGGAGTATGAGACACTAGGGCTGATCGCGTTACTTTCGGCATCATTTCCTCAATAGCCGTTTGACGAAACGGCAAATATACGTAAAGTCGCCTGCCATGGCCAAAAAATCTAACAACCATAGCGACCAGATCGCGCAAAATAAGCGAGCTCGCTTTGACTACCACATCGACGAAACATTCGAGGCTGGCCTGCAACTTCAGGGCTGGGAAGTCAAGTCTATTCGCGCCGGTAAAGCAAATCTGAGTGATACGTACGTTATTATTCGTGACGGCGAGGCATACCTCCTAAACTCACAAATCACGCCATTGGACTCTGCGTCGACCCATGTCATAGCTGACCCCACACGTTCTCGAAAACTGCTGCTCCATAAAAAGGAATTAGCAACCATACACGGTGCATTAAGTCAGAAAGGACATGCGTGCGTGCCACTTCAGATGTATTGGAAAGGTCCACTGGTCAAAATAAAAATTGGGCTCGCTCGCGGTAAGAAACAGCACGACAAACGCGACACCATCCGTGACCGTGAATGGAATATTGAAAAGCAACGAGCCGTTCGCCACCGAGTTCGCTAATGTCTGAATCAGATTGGATCAAGCTCGCTCTCCTGTGTATTGCTGGGGCCGCGTCCCCTGGTCTTTCGTGGCTACTCATTCTGTCCATGTCGGCGAGTCGAGGCACGGCCGTGGGTATCAGTGGCGCACTGGGGCACGGTCTAGGCATCATGGTATTCGCACTGACGACTGTCTTTGGTCTGTCTGCGCTGTTACTAGCCCTGCCCGAATTCGCAGTCGCCCTGACTATTCTCGGGATCATGCTTCTCTGTTACTTCGGTTATCAGTTGATTACAGCCGGCGCCATGCCTCTACCCGACAAATTGACGACCCAAGGCGGGTTTATTACGGGATTTACAATCGCGATCGTCAATCCTAAGGTTTTGGTGTTCTTTTTAGCTGTGTTTGGGCCCTTCGTGGACCCCCAACACAGACTGAATACACAAATCACCATGGGGGCCCTAGCCGGTGGCATCGACGCTCTGGTTTATATCGCCGTGGCACTCGCCGGCACAGCGCTCAAACAATGGCTCAAGGCAGGCCGTATTCAGTTAATTAATCATATTATTGGTATCCTTCTGATCGCTTCAGGCGTTTGGATTTTCATTCAAGAGATTTCAAATTTCGTGTAAATGGTCGATAATCAACGACACGGGGACGATATGGATTCGACGCCGGTTACAAAACCAAATGTGCATGCCGAGTAGTTCTACAGTGCTCGTAAACCCAA